>Ga0209700_102034_pt1 | contig 41724 bp, 24 predicted proteins | sample SiratroredBW_FD_187528 | JGI IMG/M metagenome (GOLD analysis project Ga0209700, IMG submission 187528) | Root nodule microbial communities of legume samples collected from California, USA - Siratro red BW (SPAdes) (version 2) | ecosystem: Host-associated > Plants > Roots > Nodule | place: USA...
GATGTTGTCTTCTATGAACATGTTTTTCCATATCAAAGGGTTGAAGATAATAGCAATGAAACTGACAGTCCAAACATTCATGATCAAAATATTTTTACAGAAGATCAACCTATTTTGAATCAGCCATCACAAGTTATTTTTACACCCTGTGATAATATTGAAAATAATGTTAATAGTGACCATGAATCAAACATTTAGATCCCTGAAGAAGTTTATTCCCATAGAGACCAAAACCTCAATGAAAATCATGAAACAACACAGTCCATTCGAATGAGTACTAGACCAAAAAGACCACCTAAGTATTTAAAGGATTATCATTGTAATCTCAATGTTTCCAATACTTCTTATAGAGTTAAATATCCTTTAAATTTTGTTTTGTCTTATGATAAATTATCACCTTCTTATAAACCTTTTGTTATGTCTATTTCTTCACATGTTGAGCTAAACACTTATTCTGAAGCTGTGAAATATGATTGTTGGAGAAAGGCTATACAGTGTGAGATATTTACTTTGGAGTCACATCAAACATGGGAGAATATTCTTCTTCCCAAGAACAAAATTGTCATAGGTTGCAAATGGGTATTCAAAATAAAGTATAATGCTTATGGGACTGTTGAAAGATATAAAGCAAGTTTAGTGGCGAAGGGATACGCACAAACAAAAGGCATTGACTACCTTGAAACTTTTCTCCAGTAGCAAAGATGACCACTATAAGGTTGCCTCTTTCTCTAGTCTCTATATATAATTGGGAGTTAAAACAGTTAGACATAAATAATGCTTTATTACATGGCCTTAAGCAAGCTAGCAGGTAGTGATTTGCTAAATTGTCATCCCTTTTGATTTTTGTGGGATATACTCAATCTATGAATGATTATTCCTTATTTATTAATTCTTCTGAAGGACCTTTTACAACATTATTGGTATATGTAGATGATATAATTTTGGCAGAAAATGATAAAGAAGAGATTGACCGAGTCAAAGAAGCTTTGAATAAGACATTAAAAATCAAGGATCTTGGTAATTTAAGATATTTTCTTGGTTTTGAAGTAGCAAGAAGTAAGAAAGGGATAATGATGAATCAAAAGAAATATGCATTGGAATTGTTAAAAGATACAGGTCGTTTAGCCTGCAAACCTACAGTCACTCCTATGGATAATCTTGTTAAATTGTCTTCTACTGGAAGTGTGCCTTTTACTGATGTTCATACCTATAGAAGGTTGATTGGAAGACTTATGTATCTCACTAATACCCGACCTGACATCATATTTTTTGTTCAACAACTCTCCTAGTTTCTTGATAAGCCTACAATAGCTCACTATAATGCAACAATTAGAATTCTCAAATATATTAAAGGAGCTCCAAGTCTTGGTTTATTTTTCTCTTCCAGTAGTTCTGCTCATCTCAAAGCCTTTTGTGATAGTGATTGGGGCACCTATAGTGATTTAAGACAACCAATAATTGGTTTTAGTGTGTATCTTGGAAATTCTCTTATATCCTGGAAATCAAAGAAGCAAGGAACAATATCAAAGAGTTCCTGTGAAGCTGAATACAGGGCAATGACTACTGTTACATGTCAAATTCAATGGCTAGTCTATCTTCTTCAAGATTTGAAAGTTCTGTTTGAGCAACCATCTCTTTTATATTGTGACAATTACTCAGCAAGATATATTGAATCAAATTCAGTGTTTCATGAGCGTGGCAAACATATAGAAATAAACTGTCACATTGTTAGAGAAAATTGAAGAAGGGTCTCATCCATTTGCTTCTCATTTCCACCACAGAGCAACTAGCAGACATTTATACCAAAGCCTTAGATCCTCAGTCTTTCAAGAATATTTGTTCCAGGCTGGGTCTCCTCAATATTTGTTCCCCAGCATGCGGGGGGTTTTAGAGGATATGGATACAAGACTTCTTCTAGAAGGGAACTAATATTCTGTGATTTTATCTTTATGACAGAATCAAATTACCATCAATTCTCTGTTTATTTATTTTTATGGCATTATCAAATTGTAATATTTTTATTTATTTTCTTTATTTAGCTCTACCCAAAATGTGGATACATTACTTGTATATATTCAGTCCTCTACCTTTGATCAAAATAGAAAACAAAGAGAATCTTTTCATTCTCATATCATTTGTTCAATTTCGTTCATCTCTTTATTTTTCATAATAAACACGGTGTCTGGACATCATCTAATTAATATATTTTGAATGAGTTGATATAATGTGGATGTTAGTCAGATTTAAATGCATCTCAATGAAATAGTTAATATTTTGTTGTAGAGAAAAAAACTAAACCAATATACTTAAGATACATTATTTCTATTTAAGTAAATCCTTAACTATCATTGCGATCTATAAACTTTATTGGAGTTGATAAATGTCATTTGAATTATTTTAAATGTAAAAGTTAATAAAAACTATTTAAAAATTTATTGTAAAAGACACTAAAATGATAAGTAAAATAAAAAAAGGTTTATTCTTTAAGATAGGATTTGAACATAGAGCTCTTGACTAGTAAAAAAACCGTGAATCTTAAGCATAAAAAACAAACTAAATAAAATTCATAAACCAGAATCTGTTTGATGGTGATACATATAATTGGGAATCATATTCTATAGGTAATTTTTGACATTAAAGAGCAAAAAGATTTGTAATATATCCTTACATTAAGACAACAAAATAAACAACTATAACTTCTAATCCCAAAACATCATAATATAAAACACATTAGTTGTATTTTTTGGTTTAAAAAAAAATTCTCTTTATATAACTATTCATTTTTTTATACCTTCCTATTGATACGAATCAAGTCATGAAGTTTCACCAAACAAATAATCTTTCACCATATAAGGTATATCGAAGGATAAAAAGTATCATGTATTAACTCAAAACAATATCACTATCTAATATATCAGGAAATAGACAAAACGTACAAACAATGATCAATTATCAAATTATAATCAGATAGCAAGTAACGATTAATTAAATATTATATTTGACAAAAGAAAAAATACTTCAATGATTTCGGTCCACCATGATATGAATTTTGCTCTTTGCATTATTTTTAAATAACTTATTCAAAGGAAACAATAAATCAGTATCCTATTTAAAATATTCAAGCCTTGGTGTTGCTAGCTCCCTTGCCACCACTGCAACACTGCCAGGCTTGTCACGACCTTTCACGTCCCTGCCACCAAACTGTGTCAACCACTAACAACCTATGTTGTTAAGTTCACCTTCGTCTCAATTAATTGAAGGAGATGATCATTTGCCAACTTCAAGGAACAACTACCATGTGCCAACAACACTGCCATGCACCTCCAAGATTCCAAACCACCACGTCCCACCATGCCCCTCCAAGATTCCAAACCGCCACCTCCTACCATACACCTTTAGTAATTCCTCGCCAATAAGATGATATGGCTAGCATCTATATATGCACTACTCTTGCATTAATATCAATGTTGTCATCACTTTACCTGTCTACTTCAACGACTCTTAGAGGCAATTGCGGGCTTAACGTGATGAGAACCATTAATGATGTCGTTTGCTAGACCCATCTGACCATGTTATATTGAAATAAATTTAAAATTTAATATAACCATCCTGATAAAACATAAGTATGAAATAAATTAAAAATTAAAAGTGAGTATTTAACAATTACACAGTTACATAAAGATGTATCTTTACCATCATTAATATCATATTATCTTTCTAGCATGTAACGTAAATTATCTAAACTCGATCATACAAAGTGTGAGTGTTTTTATAAGTATGTAACTCATGTAAATATTTTTACTTTCAATGTGACATGTAATCAATGTTATATATTTGACATGTTAATCTACACTACAAGAAAACATACAAATAGCTACCAGAAATTTCGTCGCTTAAGAAGTTAACTCAAAAAAGTATCAGCCTAACCCACTCTAAATCGATAGAAAAATAAAACAGAAAAGTAGCATAGTCTAGCACCACGCAAAAGTCGAAGAATAATTAAAATAAAATAAAATGTGAGTGAAACTGATGCAAATCTTTCTTTTTAAATTAAATATAACAAAAAGCCTCTGTCAAGACCAACACTAAAGGCAAAAAAGATTTTCTAATCAAATTAAAAAATAAAAGAGAATCTTTACATAACCAAAAATCATTCTTTTAATTAAATAAATGGAAGCAGTGTGAAGTTAAGAAATATTGATAATTAGACTCCACAATCATGAATAAGAAATTAAGTTAAAAAATTATTTAATTATTAGTGATAATTATTTAAAAATAAATAAATTTAATAATGAGAAAAATAAATTATTAATTTTTTTTAAAATAAATAAGAGAATACAGATTTAATGGTAAGTGTTCCAATTGAATTGAAAAAAATTGTAGTCTTTTATATAAAATCTTAAATAAAAATTCTTAAGATTTAATTAAAAGTATGTATAAGTATTTAAAAATAATAAAAAGTGAGATAAATAAAATTTTGTAAAAAACAAAAATTTAAACATATTAAGAAAAATGAAAAATAAGTTGAACGAAATTTAGTAAAAATATAATAGGCAAAAAAATTATTATGATTATATAATTATTAATTTGATGAAAGAAATAAAAAAATACAAATTATGGTAAGTGTATAAATTGAATTGAATTTTTCCTTTTTATAATAGGCAAACAAATTATTATAATATATAATTATTAATTTGATGATGAAAAAGTAAAAAAAAAATAAAATTGATGATGAGTGTTAAAAATAAATTTAATAAATGTTTTTACTAGGTTTTATATAATTAAATAAGAACTTTCTATGTATTATAAAAATGAGAAGTAAAAAATTGAAGAACGTGTAAAAGAAATATATAAAAATAAATGTGAAAAGAAAATAATTTGTACAAAATGTAGTTTAAAATAAATAAATAAATAAAATAATGAGTTAGTAAATTTTGCAATATTTTTATTAATATAAAAATTAATTAAAGATGATATTTGAAGTATAAAATATGAATCAATTATTATGGTTTTAGAAAACTTGTAAAAAGTATATGAAGTTATGATTGTAATTAAATACAAAGTCAAGTATTAATATAAGAGAAAAATTATTATTGATACAACTTGTCATATTTTTGAGGTTGCTTGTGTAACTTAATATCAATTTTGTGTAATATAATAATATAATGTAGAAAGCAGAGATAATATTTGAATAATATTATACATTCTTATCTATATATTTTAAATAAAATTCAATTTTTTATATAAGTTAACTGAAATAGTATATTATTTCCCTAGAATTGGTCAAACCAAATGACTTGTTTATTTCTTAAAACTTAATTCAATATTATGATAATATATAGTTAATTATGCCACAAATATTTATATAACATATTTATTTATTTAAAAGAATATATGATTTATTATATATAATTTTTTTATCAAAAAAATTATATAGAATCAAAAGTATTAAAGAGATCTTTATTTAATATGATTTAAACCATTTCTTGAAACAATGTATAATCAATTTACTATTTTGAGAGAACATTCAAATTTAGAAAGACAAATACCATTATATTCAAACAACATAAACTCTTAAATACATTACATCCTAAAACAACAACAAATATAAATAAGTAGACTAAGTGAAACTCAATACAACTTTTGATTAGTAGCTAATAGAACCACTCAATTCATGGTATTTTAAAGATTGGATGAAGTTGTCACTTAATAAAACCATTATTTTTTCCACTAATTAAGACTTTTTTTCCACTAATTAAGACTTTTTTTCCATCAACTTCGGTGTATGATATGTTATTGTCATTATAAACTATTTGAGATTGTGTTTATTTAGAGATTTTTTTTTTCTTTAGACGTTTAGTTTATATAATTTATATAATTATAATGTCTAAAAGATATAGTACAAGTTACGCTGAAGATTAATTAAATATATGTATTTACAATTAATTGTAGATATAGGGTATGGGTAAGAAGATCTATCTCATTTGATATGACATTTGAATTTTATTTTTTTATTAAAAATTTATTTAAAAAATCTAAAAAAAAATGAATGTTATGTGTATTCTATCCACATTTTTTTAACATGCTGTCTGAACATTATCTAACTAATATATTTCGAATTTCAGTTGATATAATGTAGATGTTGTCGCAATCGGGATCACGACGGGGCGATCAAAAAATTATTCATTTAATTTTAAAAATATATTTTTAGAGAATTAGAGTCGCCACCATAGCTTATTAAGGAAAACCATGGAAAAATCAAAAAAATAAAATAGTCTGCGAACCAAAGTAAGGGTTTGGGAGTCGATTACGTGTGGGGAAGGTATTAGCACCCTACAACGCCTATCCTAAGATGATACCTTTAATCAAATGAATAAAAATAAGTGTAATTTTAAAAAATATCATTTTTTCCCAAATAATAACAAAGAAATATAAAAAAACAAAACAAACAAGAAAACATGCTTATAAAAATCATAACAATAAATAATAATTAGGCGGATAAAAATAACAAACAAAAATAAAACAAACAAACATATATTTTTTTTATTTATTTGGACCCAACAAGATTTAACCTTGGTTCTACGTATCTCTATACATAATAGAAAATCAGGGTACACGTAGTTCTATTTTAAGAATTTTGGTTTCGTGATATTTGGTTATATTTTTTTGAATTTCTAAAATTGTTTTTCGTTTTTTATTGAAATTGAATATTTTTATTATTTTTTTAAAAATGCTTTGTTTATGATTATTATTTTTTAATTATTTTTTTGAAATTATTTGAAATATAATATTTTTATTTTTTTTTGAAAAAAAAAAGAGTTTGTTAAAAAAATGTTGTTTATTTAAATTTTTATACCTAACCTACTTTTATTTCAGTTAAAGGAAAGGGAAAAAAAATACAAATATCTATATATAAACGTAATTAAAATTAAAAACTTGATATTCATTATTTATGTGGCATGGAGCACCAGTACCACACGCTACCCCCTTGTTCATAACTTGAGTATATATATATATATATATATATTTACAGAATATTGAATAAAAACTAAATAATTGATTTAAATAATAAATGTAAATGACATAGAAATAAAATAATTGATATAATAAAAATATTAAGCCCAAAATATCTTTTTATCAATTTTCTCATTATCATTATTACTACGTTTATATTTTTATCATTTTTTTAAAAAAAAATCAACTAATGTTTTATATTCTTTCATTTTTCTTTTGAAAATTTTTATTCTTTATTTTTTTAAAAAAATATTTTATTTTTTTAACGATTTTTAAAGTTGTTTAGAAACTTTTCCATTTTTCTTTCTTTTTTTTGAAAATTTTTACCTTTTTATGATTTTTGAAAATTGTTTCACAAAAACAACATCACTTTATTATTATTTTTTACTTTTTCCCGAAAAATTAATTATTCATTCAATTTTTAGGAAAATTTTATATTTTGTTTGAGAAATAAAAAAGGTCCTGTATTTTTTATATTTATTTTTAGACGAATCAAAGCAAAAAGGGTTGAATATCAAGATGTTGTAAAAAACTCTAAAACAATCATATTACATAAAGAGATAAAGGAATCAAGTGAGCAGCCAAAATGTATCAATTGAAGATCCTCAAACAACATGTTTTAACACGAATCAAAGCAATAAGGGTAGAATAATAGGACAATCAAAAGAGCAATCAGAATTATATATATATATATATACAAAAAACGATAGATCCGAACTTACCCGTTAAAGTACTACTTCAAGAACTTCGGACCTTTTCTCCTCCTGCTTTCGATGACTCTAGAGTCCCACTAATTTTTCAGCACTGTGATTCTTGTTGTCTCTCTCTGTTTTTTCGCGTGTACACCCACTTGCTCACTATGCGTATTTATACTAATTCTAGTCAGCCCAATCTTAATTCAAATTTTAAATCCCTTAATTCCTAATTATTTCCACTTAATTATAATTTGTGAACTGCCAATTGATTATTCTCTTTTAATTCAGATTCAAATCTATTAATTCCTAATTATCCCCACTTATGACACCAACTGACTGTTAAATCCCAAGGACGAACCCAGACTGAAAAATGGGCAGAATTGTACCATTATAGCTGTTATGGCATCATAACCCCCCATACATATAATCAAATTTGAAAATAAATGAATATGGAAAATAAATGGGGAATATTTGAGGTAATGTGGCTGAAACATTTTATTATTATTATTTTTTAATTCGTTCTTTTTTTCTTTATTGTTTTTTTTCATTTTTACATTTATTGAAAGCAACCTAAATAACACAACAATAAAAATAAATACTTAAACCTTTTATTTATTTATTTTATTTTAATATTATTATTATTTTGAAATATATATTTATTATCATTATTTTTTCTACTTTTCCAAAAATAAACAAATTATCTAATTACTATTTTAGAACATTAACCAAATAGAGCCAGTAAAATAAAAAGGATGAGCATAAAATTTCAAAAAGAAAATGCATCAATTATTAGACAATTAGCATTTAATTGAAAATCATCAGCATTTAATCACTATTAAGCAGAAAATCGTTTGCAATTAATCAGAGATCAACTATTCAAATTTCTAGCCTTTCTAATTTTTTTTAAATTTATTTTCAATTAATTTTTGTATCATTAATGGGCATCAAAAAAGGCAAGCAAAGAGAGGATGTGATATGACAACACTTTAACGACAATTTTATTTTTATTATTATTATTTTTTTTAACAAATTTTTAATAGACTGATTTTCTTTACTTTTTTCCTTTTTTACGAATTTTATTTTAACTTTATTCATAAAATAGAATAGAACCAAAACTCTTTTTTTATTTAAATAATAACACACATTTTTATTTTTATTTTATATTTTGAAATAATTTTATTTGCCCGGACGAAATTGGGTGTTGACAGATGTTAGTCAGATTTATAAATCCATCTCAAAGAAATAGTTAATATTTTGTTCTAGAGAAAAAAACTAAACGAATATACTTAAGGTACATTATTTCTATTTAAGTACATCCTTAACTATCATTGTGAATTATAAACTTTATTGGAGTTGATAAATGTCATTTGAATTATTTTAAATGTATAAGTTAATAAAAACTATTTAATAATTTATTGTAAAAGAAAATAACATGATAAGTAAAATAAAAAAAAAGTTTATTGTTTAAGATAGGATTTAAACATAGAGCTCTTGACTAGTAAAAAAATCGTGAATCTTGAGCATCAAAAGCAAACTAAATAAAATTCATAAACCAGAATCTGTTTGATGGTGATACATATAATTGGGAATCATATTCTATGGGTAATTTTTGACATTAAAGAGCAAAAAGACTTGTAATATATCCTTACATTAAGACAACAAAATAACCAACAACTATAACTTCTAATCCCAAAACATCATAATATAAAAAATATCAGCTTTATTTTTTGGTGTATAAAAAAATTCTTTTTATGTAACTATTCATTTTTATATAGCTTCATATTGATATGAATCAAGTCATGAAGTTTCACCAAACAAATAATCTTTCACCATCTGAGGTATATTAAAGGATAAAAAATATCATGTATTAACTCAAAACAAGATCACGGTCTAATATATCAGAAAACAAACAAAACGTACAGACAATTATCAATTATCAAATTATAATCAGATAACAAGTAACGTTAATTAAATATTATATTTGATAAAAGAAAAAATACTTCAATGATTTCGGTCCACCATGATATGAATTTTACTCTTTGCATTATTTTAAATAACTTAATCAAACGAAACAATAACTCAGTATTCTGTTTAAAATATTGAAGCCTTGGTGTTGCTAGCAACCTTGCCACCACCGCAACACTGCCAGGCTTGTCACCACCTTTCGCGTCCTTGCCACCAAACTGTGTCAACCACTAAATTCTCCTTCGTCTCAATAATGTGCCACTACTCTCCGTGTCCTGGGCTCTTATTGAAGGAGATGACATTTGTCAACTTCAAGGAACAGCTACCATGTGCCAATAACACCGCCATGCACCTCCAAGATTTCAAACCACCACGTCCCACTATACACCTCCAAGATTCCAAACCACCACCTCCTACCATACACCTTTTGTAATTCCTCCCAATAAGATGATGTGGCTAGCATCTATATGTACTATTGTATGTTGTCAGCACTCTACCTGTCTACTTTAACAACTCTTAGAGGCAAGCCACAAAGGAAACCAATGCCATTATGAGGCTTAATGTGATGAGAACCATTAAGAGTCAACCGTTGTTGCCATTGCCTATAGGTTATATATGAAAGGTTCGAGGAGTGATGAGAAGAATGTGTTTATCTTTGACTTCAGAGGTGGAACCTGCAATGTGTAAAAGACATTTTCGAAGTAAACGCCAATGCTAGAGGTCTTTTCAACTGGGGGATGCAATTGGAAGTGCATATCCTATATTGATTATTGTAGAGGATATTAAACAGGAAGCTATAGAAACTTTTAAGGTGAACATACTTAGAGGATCATTGAAGATTGTAGTGTTTAAGGCCTGGGGTTCGGTGAACAGAAGTGCCAATACCTTGGAGATTACAATAAGAGAATATGTTGGTTTTATTTTCGACAAAGCTAGGAAAGATGGTTCATATGGGATTACCATACACATCGGAAAATTGGCAGCAACAAGGTGATGGTTTGGGACGGAGAAATGGACAGAGAGTTGTCCATGGTAAGCACTTTCAGGACTGGTATCTATATTTGCTAGATCAACTATTCCAGTTGTTGTAGGAAGAGAAGGAAGAGAAGGAGATACCAATGTCAAGGTCAGGTTCAAAAAAGTTCCGCAAGCAAAACATCTTCGCAAGCAAGTCCGCTGTTAAAAGTCATATCAATACATATTTTCTTGGTACCAATCATGAAGTCTTTATTTTCTTTCTCCTGGAAGATTCCCTCTTTATTAGCTTACTGCAATCTCGTCCCTATTGCTACTATACCTATTCGACCGATAACACATGAAACATGTGACTCTAACTACGCGGACTTTGTTGTGTGTAAGCAAAATATTGAAGGGTGCCCTAATCTTGTGTTAGAAGAAATGGATGATTATTCGCAAGTCATGTCGTATGATGTCTGTTGTTCTGAACCTGTTGTTTTGTCGTGTGCATTCTTTGTGTTAGAAGAAAGCAATAACAAGCATGGCAAACACAAAGGTTAAGAATACCAAACATTACACGGAAGGGCTTTTGAATAATTATCCACTTCTTTTAACACAAAACTGGGGCACCTTTCATTATTTGCTTTACACACCAGTCACATGCTTCATGTGTTATTTGTCGAATATGTACGACAACAATAGGGATAGGATTGGCATAAGCTAATAAAGCAGGAATCCTCCAGGATAAAGAGTAAAAGGACTTCATGATCGGTGCTAGGAAAATATGTATTGATGTAGCTTTTAACAACGTACTTACTCGCGAAGATATGTTTCTTGCAGAACTTTTTTGAATCTGACCCTGACTCTAGTATATCCTTCTCTTCCTTCTCTTTTTACAGCAACTAGATTAGTTGATATAGCAAATACAAATACCAGTCCTAAAAGTGCTTAACGTTAGGGACAACTCTCTATCCAGTTCTCCGTCCCCAAACAATAATGGTGGAGAAAGAGAGCGATGGTAGCCCGCAACTCTAGAGCTGAACACAAGAGTCGGAAAGCCAAAAGATAGGCCCAACTATTCAGATGGAGTTACGAGGGAGCCACGTTAAGAGCTTTCAACACCCCCATTGTGAACTCGTCCAAGGGAAGCCGAACGCATTCATCTCGTACTACTTGTATTTATATAAAAAAAGAAATGTACATTAGAAGACCCCCGACCATGATACACAAGATCATCTTAACTTCATGTACATGACGTCCTGAATTTGGAGCTAGCCTTCTTGCCTTCAAGATCCACCCAATCCTCATCGGGAGGGGTGACTTCGTCGACACCCACATCGTTATTACTTACAAAAGAAACTCTACATCACTAACCTCATCCTCAACCCCAACTAACTCGTTATTAGATCTAGTGGACGACTCTCTATCAAAGAACCGTCAATAGAATTGGCCTCTCGTTTTGCGAAGCTGGTCCGCTTGGTGAATGAGACCGATCCTCGCAGAGATTATTATTATTATTATTACTATTATTATTAATAACAATATTAGAATTAATATTATTTTATTATTATTATTATAATTATTATTATTACTTTTATTTTTATTTTACAATTAATATTATTGATATCATCATTGTTAATATTATTATTGTTATGTTTAGAATTATTATTATTATTATTAGAAGTAACTGGATTCAAATGAGCAACACATGGATAGTTAAGGAATTGACTCACCACACCAACTGCAAAAGAAATATCAGGACGAGTAACAGTAAGGTTGTTAAATTTTGCAACTAATCTTCTACACTTCTTTAGATCTGAGAGGGGCTCCCCTTGACTAGGTAGAAGTTTGGCATTAGAGTCCATGGGTGTGTCAACAGATTTAGAATTCATTAACCCAATTTTTTCTAAAAGATTCAATGCATACTTTCTTTGCGAGATAACAATACCATTATTCGATTGTGCTACCTTAATCCCCAAGAAATATCTAAGTTTACCAAGATCTTTGGTCTGAAAATGGTGACAAATATGCTGTGTAAGTTGAGAAATGTCATGGTGAACACTACCTTTAAGAACAATGTCATCAACATATAAAACTAGATAGATACACTGAGCATTCGAATGGCGATGAAAAACTCAATGATTAAGGTTGAGTCATGCTTAAATTTCACTTCTTGATATAGTATCAGAGCCTATCCTAGCATGACTGTTGGACCACCCGCTATCGGGCCACTATCAGACCACACTTAAACAATATAGTCCCACGCACGAGTTGAATAGTCTCGGCATGAGGGGGTGTGTTGGAGATCCCACATTGACTAGAGATGAGGCCTTTCAATAGTTTACAAATAGGAGTAAACCTCACTTTACAAGTTGGTTTTGTGAAGTTGAGTTAGGCTTAAAGTTCACTTTTGATCGTTATTGATGGATTAATCTGTCTATATAATGGTAGCAAATATATTGACATATTTAATCTATTACTAAATTGACGATTAAGTAATCAACATATCTATAGATAATTTCACAGTTTTTTTTTTGTCTGTGATTATTAACGAAGTTGATCTGTTATTAAACTTAACCTTACAAAGTCTGAGTATACCTAACACATAATTCATCCAATTTTCTCCATAAGTATTAATTAAATATTAATTTAAAATTTATATAAAGATATTTTTAAAATTTTATATTAACTCCACCTAATTTTTTTAAGTACTTTTGTTAATAATTATATATATATTAAATTTTATAATTTGGTTTTCAATTCTTATTGAATTAAATAATATAGTAATTAAAGAAATTAAAAGAAGAATGATAAGACAAAATATAATAAAAAAAATCCAAATCCAAAAATTTTTAGAAAAAGGAATTGAAATTAAAGATAATATGTTTTAATGAAGTGAAGTGAAAATAAATGAATGTAGTCATAAAAAACTGTCATTTTACATGATAGAATTTTAAACTCAACAATAATATGAAAGAAAATAGAAGATTAGAGAGAAAAATTTCGAAGTGAACAACTTTCAACAAAAAAAAAAACCTTTGAACTCAAAAAAAAGAAAAAAAAAACATAAAATGAGTGATAGAGAAAAGGTAGAAGATGAACCTAGCAAGTTAGCTGATGAGATTATTCATCATATTTTTTTACTCTAAATGCAAAATCTATGGTTCAAATAATTATATTGAGTAAGCCATGGATGTATATTTAGATTTTTCCTATTACTGATTAACTTGCATGACTGATCATTTAAATATTTTTTACTTTTCTTATAGAATCTTCCACCAATATTTTCAAACTTAGCTTGAGATGTATAACAACATTGATGATGTCGTTTGGTAGACTCCATCTGACCATGTTATATTGAAATAAATTTAATATAACCATCCTGAGAAAACATAAGTATGAAATAAATTAAAAATTAAAAGTGAGTATTTAACAGTTACACAGTTACGTAAAGATGTATCTTTACCGTCATCAATATCATATTATCTTTCTAGCATATAACATAAATTATGTAAACTCGACCATACAAAGTATGAGCTTTTTATAAGTATATAACTCATTCAAATATTTTTACTTTCAATGTGACATGTAATCAATGTTATATATTTGACATGTAATCAATGTTATATATATGAAATTTTGTTTGGTTATTGAAAATAATCAAATCATCCTTCTAATTCTACAAATAGTACTAAGATGTAGTTGATAGTAAGACGTGAAATAATATTTAAAAGAATAATTTTAATTGTTTGAGATGTATGTATATGTACTTTGTATTTTAATAATTTTAAAAACTTATAATTTGAATGAATGGTATATTATATATATATATATATATATATATATATATATATATATATATATATATATATATAATATAATATAATATAATATGTAGGTATGATTAGTTTAATATATTAACTGAAAGTTTTTTTATATAAATAAATATATATTTTGGGTAGTTCAACAAATTACATCCTAATATTATAAAAAAAAATTGACAATTATGCATCCTGCTGAATAACCGTTATTATTTTTCTGGGCCAGATAACTATGCAAATAATCTTCAAAACATTCTTATTCCATAGCCCATGTTAGACCATGACATATCTTAGATCAATCTTTCCAAATCTTCAATTTTAAAATACAACCTTTAATGAAATGTTCCTATACTAATATTAGAATCATACATGTTTTAATACTTCCCAGTTTTCAGTTCTTTCATCCATAATACAACTGCTCCCATAACTATCACTACCTTTCGAAAACATGGCATGCTCCAAATGGATATTGGGATGCACCTGCATGATGGTATCAAAAATGGAGGCAAACTATTCATTGTTTTTTGTCAATTATTTTCTTCAAGTTTTCTTGTTAAAGGAAAACAACTGCTAAGCAAAATAATTGTTAGAAAATTGAGAGAATTTTATTGAATTGAAAAATAGAGATGCACTTTCTCTAATTCCTATTGGCTTAGTAGATGTTTTCAAAAACTGGAAAAGAAACTAACTCACGTTTACATTACCTAATTTGGGTGACTCAATGAAAATAAGCTAACCTCCATCTACATATTCTTAATAAATAGGAAACCATGAACACTAAATGAAATTCAGAAAAATAAATTAAGTAATTATATTATTCCCATCCTTAAACTAGAAGCTAATATCATCTAGTTTACTACTGAAACATCAACTATTCCTAGCATACGTAGTAACTTCAAAAATTATTCTAACTTGAGAGACTTTATTATTATGTTTGCAATCTGATCTTGAGAATTACAGTAACTCAACTAAAAACCAATGTTCTTGATATCCCAACCTCATTACAACCTTTAGAAGACCTTCAGATCCATGTTGATTGTGTATTTGTGATTTGACTAAAAATGAAAGGCAACCTTGATTTGCTCAGAGTTAGTGGAAGTTGAGAGAAACATTATCCGGTGAGAAATTAAGAGAGAAGTTCCTCAAGTAAATTATCATGTCTTTGTTTGAGTTGTTTTTCTTGTAGATTGATTGTGTCTTTTCCTGCTTTAATTAAACTTGGAATCACTGCACTTTCCTCTGTTGAATTCTTGTTTTGAATATGAAAGTTATTATGGCGATTGAACTACGAGTCTGATTTGTGAGCAACCACTACATTTGCTTTAGGAAAAACCTTTATTTTGTGGATCCAATTACTTTGCTTGAGGAAAAGCAATATTCTAGGTTCGGGGGAGTTGATAACTGCTAATTTTAAGTGTTTTGTACATGAGAAAACTTGGGTACTTTTGGTTTTAATTGTTCTTTAAGATAGTAATTACCCCTAATTTGAGAGTTTTTGGATTCAAATATAGGTTTTGAGTCCTGAGTTAAAGAAAATCATTTATCACAATTCTTGTGTAAATTTCAGGAATAAATAATGAAGAAAATGAAAGATGCATGAAGAAAAGAACTAAAATGACTCGCCTGTGTGAGAATGATCCATAAAGAAGATGCAGAGGCTGGCTCGCCCAAGCATCAAGGAGCTCACCCAGGCGAGGAAGATCTCGCATAGGCGAGAAACAGCTCGCCTGGGAGAGAATGGTCCAGAGAGTATTCAAAATTTCACTAAAGGCCTCGCCTGAGCGAGGCGGTCTCGCCTGGGCCAGAAGTCACTTACCCTAGGTCCAAAAACGAGTTTAAAAGCGCAATTTTAGGTTTTCTAGAGGGAGAAAAAAGAGGGGGAATGAAGGCAGATGGTAGGGACGAAAGCAAAGCACAAATTCTCTTCTTTTCTGGCAATCTTCCTTTCCTTGGTTTGTAATGGCTACTATGGGTAGCTAATTCTTCATCTTTGGGATTGAATGTAATCTTTTCAAACTCATTTGTAATTTGGGATCTATACATATAATATTAAGTTTCTATTCACATTTGGTATTTTTCTCTTGTGCTTAATGCTAGATTTTATCTGATCAATAGAGTCTTAATCTTGATTCTTGAATTTGATTGGAAAGCAATTTAAAATTTCTGACCTATATGAGAATATGCAATATTTTGGGGTTCTAGGAATAGGTTTCAAGATATTGAATGCTCGTAACATCTTTTCTTAATGTTGGGTAATTTGCTAAATAGCCAAGGAATCTGTATTTAAGAAATTTCCCTATGAATCTCATGTTTGAGGAATCAATATGATTGACATTTATTTGTGGATCAATTTTGAATAGTTATAAACATTGTATGTCATGATTTACCAAAATATGAATGAGTGAGATAGATAAAGTTCAATCCCAGAGTTTTTCCCAAATATTTTAAATCGTTCTTATTGTTCGCTAGTTTATTTTATAATCTGTATGTAATAGCCTAGATATAAATCCATATGTAATTTCATATGTAATGTTGATTTTTAATATGGATTATATTACATACGAATTTTCATACGGATTAAATCCGTATGAAATATCCTACATGCAAATTCGTATGTAAGGTTGATTTTATATAGAAATTTGAATTCGTAGATAATTTTGTATGTAATGCTGATTTCACATACAAATACAAATTTGTAGATAAAATTCCATATGTAATACAAGTTTTACATACGGATTTTTATCCGTAGATAATTGAAGTTTTTTTTTAGTGAATCTCATAAGAAAAATATTGATGTAGTGTATGAATAATGTAAATAACAATATAATTGCAAGTTTTGATTATTTAGGTTAAATTTATACAGAACATTAAAAGAAAAAGAGACAAATAAGTTTAGAAGGTTAGGAATTCACTAAGTTTTATCCTTCTTACTTTAAAAAATATATTAGAATATTAATCTTTTTTTTCCCAAGATTAATAAAATAAATAGGAGTACTTTAAAGATGTTTCAAATCTATTACAATAAGAAAATGAAAATCCAATCCTATTCCTATTATAACAGGAAAACTAGATCAAAAGCCAAATAAAACACAAATGACCTTTGGTCACCCATAGGATCCAAACACATCGAACACATGATAATAAAGAATCCTACCTCTACAAAACAAAAATCATTGATACAATAGCATAATGCATACAATAGTTACAGTAACAACTCCTTCCACGAAATAACATTATAAAGTATAGCCAGTAATTTCAATCTTTCACCAACAGTAATGATATATTATGCTTCTTAGATTCTGATACATAGATCAAGCACAAACATGACAAGTGTTCCAAATCAGATCTTCAACTTAATTATGAATTTTTTTTTTTGTTTTTTTTTTTTTTTTTTTTTTTTTTTTTTGTATAGTGTATGACTATACAGTACTAACTCTACCTTCCCACCCACTGATAGAATAAATTTTTTAAATGATAAATTCAGCCATCATATTAAATTATTGAGAGTCAGAATTTAGTAGAAGAGTCACATACCTGTATCTATGGATGACAATTAATTACTTGATAGGGTTATGATCTTCCTCAATCAAAATCTTCGTTATTCCTCTTGCTGGACTTGAGAGTGACTCTTTTGATGGCGTAAGAGACCACAAAGTTTTTGATTTTGATATATTCCATAACCCCCAATTTTCCTTTTTAAATTCTCCATTAAACCAACAACTCGAGAAATTCGGGAGTGATATTTAAATTATTTAATTTTTCATTAAAACTATGTTAATTTCGAACGTTAAGGAGATCAATAGCTAATATGATTATACATATATATATATATGTGTGTGTGTGTGTGTGTGTATGTATATATATGTAGCCCACAATTAAAGGAAATATAATTTCCTAGCAATCTTCCACTTGGGCTATATATATTGTCCTGTAAAAATCATATCACAAAATAAATAAACTATAAGTGTAGACTCTATATGTTATTTGTCCTTAACTACTTAAACAATCCGGTCCATCTCATATACCAATAATGAAATTACCATGACTTTCATCACATTAAATTCGCAACTGAACCACGATGATTACCATACTGATATACTCAATGACATAGATCAAGTTTGAATGAGTAACATGGAAATCACATGAAATTTGATCTCACACATGTCTATTTCCAACTGGTCCAACTTTAAAATCTTCATTAAGATCTATCCAAAATTTGCAATATTAACATTGCAAACAACATAATGTAAATCGCTATCTTTTGTTCTTCAAAAAATTAAATAATATAATGTCTGACTTAAAACATATAAAGTATACATAATAATCCCACTAAACCAAGTTATCATCAACAGTGATACCCATATGAGCAATATGCTGATGCAAGACTTTAGGGATCAATCATTTGGTTAATGGGTCTGATAGCACTATTGAGCTCTTGTTGTTGTTGGAGTAAAGCACTACTGAATTATTGTCACAATAAATGGCTTTTCAATGCCATCTACCATATAAAGTCCAGTGACAACGTTTTGCAACTATATGCCATGGTTAGATGCCTCATAGGAAGCGACAAACTTTGTTGCCATTGTTGAAGAAGTCACAAGAGTTTGTTTAGCAGACTTTCATGAGACAGCTCCTCCAGCCAACATGAAGACGTAGCCTGATGTAGAGCGTTTACTATCTTGGCATCTGATACGTGAACATGTAATATTTTGTTCTCTTCAAATAATGCATCACGCGCATAACTATTGTCCAATGATCCATGCCTAGATTACTCAAGTATCTGCCTAGAACTCCCACTATAAGTGTTATATCAGGACGTGTGCAGACTTGAGCATACATTAAGCTCCCTGTAGCTGATGCATAAGCTTTATCATGCATTATTGTCCTTTCAAGATCATTTTTGGGGCACTATTTGAGACTAAACTTGTCTCCTTTAGCCACGGGTGTGTTGACCGGTCTACTCCTTCCCATGTTGTATCTACTTAAGACTTTATCGATATAGTTCTTCTATGATAATCCAAGAATACCTTGAGAACGATCTCTTAATATTTGGATTCCTAATACAAAAGAAGCATCATCAAGATCTTTCATTTCGAATTTTTTCGACAAAAATTTCTTGGTTTCATGCAACAAACCTATATCATTGCTCGCAAATAGTATATCATTGACATATAAGATTAGGAATACATATTTACTCCACTGAACTTGTAGTATACACAATCATAAACAATATTTGCCTCAAAGCCATATGAGGTAATAACATGATGAAACTTGTGATACCATTGATGGGAAGCTTGTTTGAGACCGTAGATGGATTTCTTTAATTTGCAAACCATAGACTTTGGATTACATAACACAAAGTTTCCTGGTTGCACCATATAAATTGTCTCATCAATGTCTCCATTAAGAAATGTCATCTTAACATTCATCTGATGTAACTCTAAATCAAAATGAGCTATTAAGGCCATTATTTTTCTAAAAGAATATTTTGAAGATACTGGAGAAAAACTTTCTTTATAATCTATGCCTTCCCTTTGAGTAAAGCCCTTAGCGACTAGACGAGCTTTATATCTTTCGATAATAGCCATAGAATCCCTTTTAGTTTTAAATATCCAATTACAACCAATGGGTTTAACACCTTGAGGTAATTCTACTAGATCTCAAACATCATTGTCTCTCATAAACTTACGCTCATCCTCCATGGCATCAATCCACTTTTGAGAATTAGAATTTTTCATGGCTTGATAAAAGTTGATTGGGTCATATTCTATTAAAGTAATGTCATCTTCATGTTCTCGAAGGTACACAAGGTATTCATCTGAAATAACACTTCTCTTTTCTCTGGTTGATCTTCTTAATGGCACTTCTTGAGGTTGTTGAGTTTTTTCTATAGGTTGTATTTGAGGAGGATTCTCATTGTTGTCTTGTTTTGTAAATGTGTCCTGAATAACAATAGGTATGAATACATGATCATTATCAATAATAGATTCCTCATAAAAAAAACAATATTCCTCATGTTTCCTTCTCCTCCAAACTTAACATCCTCAAGAAATATTGCATTTCCCGTTTCAAAAATTGATCTTAATGTAAGATCATAAAACTTGTATCCATGTGAGCATTCAGCATAACTAACAAAATAGCAGCTAACTGTCCTTGAGTATAGTTTTCTTTCATGCGGCTTATAAGGTCGTGCCTTAGCTAGACATCCTCAAATTTATAAGGGGTTTTGTTAACTACTTTGATTGGTACCCTGTTAAGGATGTACATTATAGTCTTTAAAGCTTCTCATCAAAGCGATTCACGCATGGTGGAATGATTGATCATACTTCTCACCATATCCTTAAAAGTTTGGTTCCTTCGTTCTGCAACACCATTCATACTGAGTTCGCCAGGCATGGTGTATTGCGGAACAATTCCGCACTCATTTAGAAAAAGTGCAAAAGGTCCTAGATGTTGTTCTCCTGATCCATCATATCTTCCGTAGTATTCATCACCATGATCAGATTTGATACCTTTGATTTTCTTTCCAAGTTAGAGTTCAACTTCAGCTTTGAAAGACTTGAAAACATCCAAGGATTGGAACTTCTCATGAATAAGTATAAGTACCCATAACGAGAGTAATTACCTATAAATGTAATAAAATACTATTGTCCATTCCATGAAATAGTAGGAAACGAACCACATATATCAGTATATATTAGTTCTAAGACATCTTTAACTCTCTCTACACCTAGTTTTCTTTCATTTGTTCTTTTCCCCTTGATACATTCAATACAAACTTAAAAGTCCTTTAAATCAAGGGGTTCAAGAATTCCATCCACCACAAGCCTTTGAATTCTCTGTTTAGAGATATGGCCTAAACGCTTATGCCATAATGAGGCAGAATTCTTATTTAATTTTCGTTTTGTACCTCTTAAACTTGTTTGCAGTATTTCATTGCAGAAATTTAAATCAAGCTTATACAAATTATCAATTAAAAAATTGGAACAAATAACATTTGAGTTTTGGAAGAGACTAACTTTATTATTTTCGAAAGAACAATCATAACCAGATTTGTCCAAACCAAAAATAGAAACTAAATTCCATCTAAAGGACGGTACATAAACGTCTCAAATAAATCCAAAAATAATCCAACCTTAAAGCATAATTTGAAGATTCCTACAACTTCCACTGTAACTTTATTGTCATCTGTCACATAGATGAATCTTTTAGCATCAGTTGGTGGTCGACTCCATAGGCAACCTTGCATAGTAACACTTATATGAGAGTAGCAGTAGAATCTACCCATCAAGTGTTCATAGGTGTAAAACTTAAATTAACTTCAGAACAAACAAAAGCAAGAATCATACCCTTCTTTGCACGCCAAGCAGCATATTTGGCACAATTCTGTTTTATATGTCTTGTCTTCTTGCAAAGAAACAAGTTAAAACCTCATTTTGTTTCTTTGTCTTTTTTTGCTGAGAATGTGTAACAGCAGTAGTCTCACGCTTTCTTTTATGTTGATAGGACGAAGCCATATGAGCATTTTCTTTATGTTCTGGTCGTAACCTTTCTTCCTCTTGCACATAGTGGGATATAAGCTCATTCAAGGACCAAGTATGCTTTAGAATATTCTAACTCACTTTGAATTGCCCAAAGTGTACAAGAAGAGAAATCAAAATTGAATGCACGAGTAAGTCCTCAAACAACTCTAACCACTACTTCATATGTAATAATTAGTAACATAAGAAAAATGTTACTAAATCAAACAAAATGTTACTAATATGCTTTAGTAACATCTTATCAAATGTTAGGTATTATCTATATTACTAAAATTTTTTAGTAACATTTTCACTTGTCATTAGAAACATTTATAAAAATGTCACTAAATACTTTTTGTAACATTTATTTAATAAAAATATAACATTTTTAAAATGTTATTACAATCTTTTAGTAATATGTTTTAACAAAAAAAGTAACATCATAAAAATGTTACTAAAAGTTTTAATGACATTTTCACTTATCATTAGAAACATTCATAAACATGTCACTAAATATTTTTTGCAACATTTATTTATTAAAAGATAACATTTTAAAAATGTTACAAAAATCTTTTAGTAATATTTTTTGATAAAAAAAACACTATAAAAATGTTACTAAAAGTTTTTAGTAACGTTTTTACTTATCATTAGAAACATTTATAAAAATATCACTAAATATTTTTTATAATATTTATTTAATAAAAAAATAAAATTTTAAAAATATTACTAAAATCTTTTAGTAATATTTTTTAATAAAAGAGTGAGACTATAAAAATGTTACTAATAGATTTTTAATAACTTTTTTTAATATACAAACAATATTTTAAAATTATTACTAAAAGTATTTAGTTATATTTTATTTTAAAAAAATAATATTATAAAAATGTCATTAAATGGTTTTATTAACATTTATTTAATAAAATAATTATTTACTTTTATTTCATTTTCGTTTAAATGGTTCTCCTAAGTAATAACATACGTAGATGTTGATCTCAAAAAGATAAACCAAATATTTCAAACTTGCTACAACAGTAATGTAGTTGTTCCTTCTACAGTATATGTTCTTCCTTCTACAATACAATTACAGTCAACAACACAGTGCATGTTGTAACAAAAGCCACAGCCAAAAAAGGTTCATATTACAAAACTGAACTTCAACGACTCTACAACCAACACACAAATTTTAGTCCTGGCTATGCACATCTCACATCAATAACAAAAGAAACAAAAGTCTACTTTATTTTCTAATCAAAGTTCAACTCTAGTAAAAATAAATCTAGTAGAATAGTGAGTTACTAGAAAAAAAAAATTGAATGGAAGTAAGAAAAGTTAAGAAATTTAATTAATATATCTAACATATCCTCTCTACAACCAGGTTAATATGGTCTTTGCCACGTAAAATTGTTGTAAGAGCTGTCACTGTAAACAAAACAAAAATCAGAAAAAAATTATCAATTGACAAATTTTTTTCATTATACCACCATAAAAAAAATCATATTTAAATCATATTTTTCAATTAGTGGAGAGTCTATCCAAGATGCTATTTTACAATAGTGGAACCAGAAACTTAGAATAGAGTAATAGCTAGAAAACGGTGGATACATAGTGCTTTTCAAAGGAATAAAGAAATGCATAAACTAGAACATGGTAACTTGCAAAATTTTTATCCTTTATAACTTGGTAGTGAGCTTGTTATTTGGTTGATTTAGCTGTATGTGTCTTGAACTCTACCGTTTTTGTTTCTTACTTTATTTTCACAATTTCTCTCATTTTTAGCTTTTTCGTCCCAGTGATATATTATTTATCTTGTAGTGTCCACTTTCTTATAATAGGGTTGGAGTAGCACTAAAGTGCCCTGTTTTATTTATTTATTCATAGCTGTTCAATAAATAAATAAATAAACCAGAACAATTTGTAATCAAATCAAAATAATATTCTCACAATAGAGTAAAAGAGGAGTTCTTACACGTTGAAGAAGAAAGATAGAGTCAATCTAAATTGCTAGCTCCTTTGTCCCACGGATTGCAAGAATTGTATTACACTTTTCATTGGAGTTAAAAAAAGATGCTTTTGCAATATTGGAGTTAAATGAGTAAAAAGAAATGTACACTGACTCGGGAATATTACCAATTAGCATGTTGAGTTGGGAAGCTGTAAAAGAAATAAAATAACAGAAAAGGGTTTACTAACTCCAAGGCAATAAAAAGGAAAAATGTTTTAATGGATGTTTTCTTATATAGTTCTTTCTAAGCACAAAATTGGCTTGAAGAAAAATATTGAATACTTACTTCGTTCCCCACATAAAGATATTCTTGCCATGAATATGTTTTCCATTCTTGCCATGAATATGTTTTCCGGATAAGTTTCATTTAAAGCACCATCTTTTAAAATTTAAAGAAACAGACTCACAAATATCTCAGAAATTTAAATTAGAAAAATCATTATTTGAACCATTTATGTCATTAATCCTCCTGTATCAAATTTACTCTCCTCCTTTCCCATGAACTAAATATATACGTAACAAAGAAAAATAGGAGAAAACGTTAAACTAATAAAATAATTAGTAGGCATTTTACTTTGAGTTAAATTACTCAAAAGAGATATATTTGATAGAATAGGTCCCCTCGAATCCAGTTGCAAACATGTCTCTTCAATGATTAAAATAACCAAAATAAAAGATTTATCTATTGTTAAAAGCTAGAGTAAATGTGAAGTACTGTTAAAACAAGAAAAAAAAAAGTAAATTGCAATCTCAATCTTTCAAAGTGATTTTGAATTCTGTATGAAAGCAGAAGATAGGTATTTCTCCATTAAAAATGTTATCACTTATCTTGCTACAGTGCCACATGAAATAATAGTTTTCTGGGGAAAGTGACAATATTTCCTTTATAAGTAACAATTCATCGAAAACTACAAATATCTCAAATTCTACAACACAGCAAGTGTCACCGGTAACTCTCATAAGTCCAACATACAATCGTCTCTCTTTCATCATTTTCTCCATCTATCTAACTGTCTTCTTTAATTGTACTATAGTTATTGTCAGGTTCATCATTTTCCTAGAAAATAGAAACAAAAATTGATCCCATCAACGCTGTAAGCAATCCTTGTTTCTAATCTTGCCCCAAGGCCCTTGATACCATGCATGTACAAAAAGTTACTATTCAAAGCTTACAAAAATCTAAAAAACTATCTCTTGAATCCCTTCGTATATCCAAAATTGCCCTGTCTTTAAAATAACCCCAGAAACTTATATCAACAATTTATGTAAACTTGAGATGAGAGGGAAGAGATTTTTTAAATAGTAGCTCTAGGTCCTATATCCAACCACCAGTAAGTGGCTTGCTCCTACAAAAAACTATCAGTCGTTAGTTGGACAAATCAAACTCTAATTCGCCACCCAAATCAACTTCTTTATATTCCTACTCTCCTCATCTTCTTAACACCTTTTCTCATGCTAGACAACTAAACTTCTAGCATCACTCTTTAAATGTTTAAGTAAATAAATAGTTGTTATCTAACCCCACAAACAAAATATATTTTTAACTACAAAAAGATAGGCTAAAATATATTTGAAACACAAGGTTAATTCTAAGGACATGCATAACACTTGTGCCAAATTGCCAATGTCGAGTTGGAACCCTAAATAGAGTGTCATCATCCCCTAATGACTTGGGTGATCTATCCACGAATTACTCTGACCAGGATAATAAACCATATAGAAAGGGAATAAACTAATAAGGGAGAAAAGATGGAAGAACTAGGCTATGCCATGCTTGGTGTAATCAGGCCTGTTTTCAATGAAATTTAATTGCTCAATTACCTTAAACTGCACGACAACCACGGAGATAAAAACTACAAAAACTAATAGCATAGTACACAAGACTTAATTTCACTCACTAAAGTAAGCGAAATTAATTATCATAAACCAATTAAAATCTAGAAGCAACATACAACGACAACTAGGGATTTGATAGAAAATGAAACGAAATCGAATCTCCTTAAACCTCTGAAATTGCTCTTCTGACGAACCGTACTGAGGAACCTAGAGAATCTTGGTGAAGTAGTGCAAGTAAATGACGAGAGCAGTGTCGTGCACGGCGATAGCGAAGGAGCCAACGATCATGAGAAACTAGTTGAGGCGGTTAACGCAGACAAAATGGTAAGAGAAAGGAACGACGACGGGCGACCACTCAATCTCCTCGGCCTCCTCCATCTCTTCCTCGACCTCATTCGGATGCCATGCGGAGGTCTCAGCACCGAGGTTGAGGTATGGCGACGACGACTCCAGCAGTTCCGAAACCTTAGGGACCAGCGTGAGAGGGTGTATATGCAGCAAACACCACCCGAACAACCCCCGAAAAGCCATCATATCCATCATATCCGATCACAATAACACCACAAACTAACTCGTCGTGATGAAGAATTGAAAAACAGATCGTAAGACAATTCAGAGCTTGAGCAATGTACTAAAATTGATTTCTACTCCATTTCATCAAGAAAGCCTAAATTTTAGTCCCTTCCCTTCGTGAAAACCTAACATATATGTGATGTTCCACTACATTCAGAACCCTAGTTCCTTCACTTCACCGAGAATAACATTCTGTTGGGAGTAGATTGAACGATGAAGGAAAAAATGGGAAGATTCCAGTGTGAAGTGCAATGAGAGAGAAGTGTATGTCGAAGGTGGAATGCGAGTAGGAGTGTGACGCTGAAAAACTATTCTTGATTTTGCATATGAGAAACCTTGGGGTGCACTTAGTGATCAAAAAATGGCCAACACCTTAGCCCTCCCTTTTCCTTTTGCTTCAGATCCCATCAAATTCGGGTAAGGAGCAGCACGGATGAGCAGAGGGAAAATGCAATGGTGGTGGACACTAACAACAATGAGGGGTTTGGCAAATTTGGCAGCGACGTTGCCGGAGGTGAGGTATGTTTCCCGTCGAAGTTTGGTCGCATTTGGAGGCTCACGACGAAGTTAGCAGGTGCGAGACTAAAGGGAAAGCAGTTAAGATATTATAATTGAATAAAGTTTTCAGTAGGCCCTAGTCTTTAGGCTATTTGTTTGGAATTTCCAGACTTTTCTAGTTGCAGTTAAATAGTTTTCAAGTTTTTCTCTTTCTGTTCAATTTTGTTTAGTTTGTAAGAGACTATATATAAGCCTAAATCTATTCAATGAAGGCAATTCAAAAGAGTTGTTGAATACTTGTCATCTGTGTGTTTCTATTCTTAACATTCTAGTATTAAAACCCCCACTGGGCCTGATAAAATCAAAGCAATAGTCTTTGACATTCATACAGCAACAGAGATGATGACTACCGAAGGGAAGTTTGTGCAGCCATCCAATCCTAGTTTTAATGGTCACTATGACCACTGGAGCATGTTGATGGAGAATTTCTTACGATCTAAGGAATTATGGAGACTGGCTATAAGGAATCCGCAAGTAGATCAGCGCAGACGGAAGCAGACCGCAAGTAGTTGGAAGAATAGAAACTAAAGGATCTAAAAGTGAAAAACGTTCTCTTTCAAGCGATAGATCGAACGATTTTGGAAACTATTCTTGAGAAGAAAACTTCCAAACAAATTTAGGAGTCTATGAAGAGGAAGTTTGAAGGGAGTGCTAGGGTCAAAAGGTCACAGTTACAAGCTCTTTGCAAAGAGTTTGAAATCCTTGAGACAAAGATTGGAGAAGGATTATCTGAGTATTTTTCAAGAGTGTTGTCAGTAGCAAACAAGATGAGGACGTACAATGAGCAGATGCAAGATGTCACAGTGGTGGAGAAAATTCTCAGATCACTGAATGAGAAGTTCAATTATGTTGTATGCTTAATTGAAGAATCCAAAGATATCAATCAACTCTCCATTGATGAGTTGCAGAGTTCTCTAATTGTTCGTGAACAAAAATTCCAGGGACATACAGGAGAAGAGCAAGTGCTCAAAATCAGTAAAGAAGACAAATTTAATGCAAGAGGACGGGGTCGAGGTGCACACAGAGGCAGAGGAAGAGGAAGACACCAGCCCTACAAAAAAGCAACAATGCAATGTTTTAAGTGCCACAATTTTGGACATTTTCAATATGAATGTCCAAGATGGGATAAGCAAGCCAACTATGTTGAAATAGGAGAAGAAGAAGAGATGGTGTTGATGTCATATGTAGAAATGAATGATGCTAGGAGGGGAGATGTCTGGTTATTAGACTCTGGATGCAGTAACCATATGTGTGGTGACAAGACTTTATTCTCTGATCTTAATGAGAATTTCAAGCAAACAATAAAGCTGGGAAATGATACAAAGATGAATGTGATAGGAAAAGGCATTATAAGATTGAAAGTAAGTGACTTTACATATGTTGTTAGTGTCAACATCCAATTTCGTCCGGGTGAACTTTATTTCAAAAGTGTTCTGAAAAAAAGGGTTTTATTTTTATTATTTATCTTTTTTACAAAACAAAAAAAAAATTAAATAACAAAAAATATGTAAAATAAAAAGATTTTGAAAGTGAAGAGGCATGGGGTTTCTTAGGAAGTGAAGAGGCATGGGGTTTCTTAGAAAGGGAAGAGGCATGGTTTCTTGGGAAGTACAAAGGCATGAATTTCTTGGGAAATGGAGGGAGGAGTCTCTTGGGAGGTGAAGGGATAGGAGTCTCTTGTGGAGATATAGAGAACAAAAAAAAAGAAAAAAAAGAGGGGGATCTCAAACCATCATCATCCTCACCGATGAAACCACCTCCAAGTTTCCTTTTAAACCTTACAACCAACCACTCACCCTCGGTTTTGCACCAAAAGACACCTTCTCCTCCTTGTTTTTTCGCCTAAACACCTTCTAATAACCTTCAAGAAGCCTCTAGAGCAATTAGAACAGCCCAGAACAGTTTGAAAAAGCTTGGAGAAGCTCTCGCCAGAAAATCGGGCTTCCCTGGAGCTCCACCACCAACCGCCACCAAGCTCGGGTTTTCTGCCTTCATTAGGTGTGTCTCTTTCTCCCCATCTCATTCCCACCATTTCTATAACTTGAAAACGCCTTGAAACCTCGATTTAAGTCTCGTCGGAGGCTCGTCAGTGTAAGTCCCATTGAGGAAGATGACCGACGAGCCTTGGGAGCTCATTTTCTCCCACCACAGACCTCCTTTCTCCTCCATTCCACCTCCATTGAGACGAGGATGAGGAGGGGAACATTCGCCACCCCATGACGTGACGTTTTTCCATCACCGGAAAACCAATCCAACAAGTTCAGTTTTCAAGTAACTAACTTTGAGAGCAAATTTCAGGAGATCTAGGAACCTTTAGGAGAAGCTAGGGGTTGCATTGGAAAGCTGGGTTTACCCTCTTTCCAGTGGTATGCCACAACCCCATTTATCAAACCTCTAGATCCCTCAAAAATGATTGTCAAGATGTGGGTCCAGCATGGGTAACTTAGAATATTTTCTCGGCACCACATAAAATGATAAACCTTATCTTGGGGCTGACTTTGGGAGGTTCGTTCTCCCTGGTCTGGAAGCTTTAGGAGGTGTATGAGCTATCATTAGAAAGCTCTTTTTACCTTCTTTCCATTGGTCTATCATTGGTGCATTTATGTTACCATTTGAGCACCCAAAATCACCCCGAAAAACCTATCCCCAAACTGGTTTCTGGGTTCTTCCCCAAAACTAAGTTATGGGACAGATTTCAATTTTCAGGTGCGTAACTTTCGAGGGAGTTTTCTCTCAATTTAAGAACCTTAAAGGGCTGTATTTGTGCTTGTTGGAAAGATTTATTCAAGATATTTCCAGTGGTATGCCATAGTTCATTTATGATGCCATTTGAACCATTAATTTTGACCCCAAAGTTGGGGTCCCAAACTGATTCATATTCATCAAACACACCAACTTTGGAGAATTCATTCTCCCAATCCTTGAAGTTGCTAGGGGTGTATAGGTAACCAATGTAAAGCCTTTAGGCTCATCTTTAATTTGACACCAAGTTTTCTCATTTCCATTGCCATTTGACCATCCAAATTTGGTCTCAAAGTTGCCCTCTCACAACTTTTTCTCCACCAAACCCTAAAACTTTCTAAATCCTAAAACCTAGTTTTGTTCTTGATACTAACCTTGATCTAAAAGGACTCTCTAGAGGCACATACGCTGCCCAAGGGGCATCCCTAGTTTGGGTCAGGGTTCGCATCTCCAGTTTGATATTCTTGCTTATTAAAAAAAACATGTCTTATTTAAATAAATTTTCGATTAAGTTCTTAAATAACTGTTTGCGTTATACGAGATTTAATTTGAAAGATTTTAATTTCATTTGGAATATCAAAAGGTCGTACGCGTCAAGCGATATCCATATAAAGTTTAACTTCCAAAAACGCTAAATGTTCCGAAAATATCAAAAATACCAAATTTTCAAAAATAAAAAAATATAAAACTTTCAAAAAAATTAAAAAAAAATATCAAACATTTCAAACAAATCATTTTTTTTGAAAGAACTATATAACCCTGATTCTATATTCCTGATAAAGATACGCAGGAACAAGGTCAAACCTTGGCGGGCCCCCCAAAATAAAAAAATATTTAGTTTGATTTATCTTAATCTCTGTCTTTTTCTTGGGAAAATAAATGTTTTGAAAAATCACATCTCGGTTTATTTATTTAAATAAAGGTACCATCTTAGGACGGGTGTTTTGGGGATGCGAATACCTTTCCCACACGTAACCGACTCCTGGATCTAGATCCGGTTTTTGCAAACTAGCCTTAACCTCATTTTTTATTTTTTCTGTAGTTTTCCATTAAAACTATGGTGGTGACTCCATTGTTTTATTAATTAATATTTTTTCGGATCGCCGTGTCCCGTCGTGATTCCGGTTGCCACAGTTAGTGATGTATTTTTTATACCTGAATTAAAAAACAATTTGTTGAGCATTAGTCAACTACAAGAAAAGGGTTTGGCAATTCTCATTCAACATGGAATGCTCAAGATTTATCATCCAGAGAAAGGGCTCATAATACAAATAGATGTTAGCAAATCGAATGTTTGTGATGATAGCAAAACCATGGCACAATAGTCCACTTGTCTTTACACCTCTACACAGGATATGGCACATTTATGGCATTGTCGTTATGGACACTTAAGCTACAAGGGGTTGACAACTCTACAATCTAAAAAGATGGTATGTGGATTGCCTACGTTCAAGACTCCAACAACAGTGTGTGCAAAATGCATGATTGGCAAACAACACAGAGATCCAATCCCAAAGAAAAGCACTTGGAGGGCCACAAAAAGACTCCAGCTCATTCATGCAGATCTTTGTGGACCAATCTCTCCCATATCTAATAGCAAGAAGAGATATATATATGCTTTATTAATGACTTTACAAGAAAAACATGGACTTATTTTTTAGTAGAAAGATCTGAAGCATTAAACATGTTCAAACATTTTAAGAGTTGTCTTGAGAAAGAAGTAGGAGGATACATTAAATGCTTAAGAACAGACCGAGGAGGGGAGTTCACATCACTTGAGTTCAATGAGTTCTGCACAGAGCACGGCATCAAGAGACAATTGACTGCAACTTATACTCCACAGCAAAACGGAGTATCTGAAAGAAAAAATCGAACTATAATGAATATGGTTCGATGCATGCTCCCTGAAAGGAAGATTCCAAAGACTTTCTGGTCGGAGGAGGTGAACTGGACAAGACATGTTCTAAATAGGAGTCCCACAATGGTAGTGAAAAATCAAACACCTGAAGAAGCTTGGAGTGGAAACAGACCCTCGGTTGAGTACTTTAGAGTTTTCGGATGTGTGGCACATGTACATGTTCCTGATACAAGCAGAAAAAAACTAGATGCAAAGAGTTGTGCTTGTGTGTTACTAGGAGTAAGTGAGGAGTCTAAGGCATATCGACTCTATGATCCAGCTGCAAAAAGGATTTTAGTTAGTAGAGATGTAGTGTTTGAGGAACAAAAATCTTGGAATTGGGATAAGAGTTTTGAAGAACACATAATGATTGATTTGGAATGGAATGATCAAGAAGATAATGAAGCAATAAATGCAGAAAATGAGGAAGTAGTAAGTGGAGAAGAGGAAGCAGTTGAGTCAAATGATAGTCTTCAAAATTGTGAAGGAAGAAACAAAAGACCTCCAAGGTGGATGCGAGATTATGTAACTGGGGAAGGACTTCAGAAGAATCGGAAGAAGAAGATGCAAGTATCAACTCAGTTCTGTTTGCTTCAATAGATCCATTATATTTTGAGGAGGCAGTGAAGCATGACAAATGGAGGACAGCTATGGACATGGAGATTAAAGTTATAGAGAGAAATAATACATGAGGACTCACTGATCTTCCTAAAGGGGCAAAGAAGACTGGAGTGAAGTGGGTTTATAAAATCAAACTCAAGGAGAATGGAGAAGTGGATAAATTGAAAGCTCGTTTGGTGGCAAAGGGGTATGTGCAACAACAAGGGATAGACTACACAAAAGTATTTTCACCAGTTGCGAGAATGGACACAGTGAGAATGATTGTGGCTTTAGCAGCTCAAAAAGGGTGGACCCTCTATCAACTCGATGTCAATTCTGCCTTCTTGCATGGGGAACTTAACTAAGAAGTATATGTGGAGCAGCCGAAGGGTTATGAGTTTCAAAATAGTCTTCAAAATGTGTACAAGTTGAAGAAAGCACTATATGGACTAAAACAAGCTCCACGAGCTTGGTTCATTCAAATTGAATCACATTTCAAAAGTGAATGTTTTGAAAAATGCTATAGTGAGCATACATTGTTTATTAAAACTACCACATAAGGTAAGATTCTCATTTCAGTTTATATGTTGATGATTTAATATTTACAGGAAATGATGAATTAATGTTTGATGAGTTTAAGAATTCCATGTTAAAAGAGTTTGATATGACTGATTTGAGGATAATGAGGTTTTTCCTTGGCATAGAAGTTTTACAGAGGTCAGATGGGATTTATATCTGTCAAAGGAAGTATGCTTTGGAGGTGTTAAAAAGGTTTAAGATGGAAAATAACAATTCAATTCATAATCCCATTGTTCCAGGTTGTAAGCTTTTTAAAGATGAAAATGAAGTTAATGTTGATGAGACTCTGTTTAAGCAAATGGTAGTATCGCAACCAGGATCACGACGGGGCGATCAAAAAATTATTCATTTAATTTTAAAAATATATTTTTAGAGAATTAGAGTCGCCACCATAGTTTATTATGAAAAATCATAGAAAAACCAAAAATAAAAATGTCTACTAACCAGATTCAAAGATTCGAGAGTCGGTTACGTGTGAGGAAGGTATTACCACCCCACAACGCCCGTCCTAAGACGGTACCCTTAATCAAATGAATAAAAATAAGTGTGGTTTTAAAAAATATCATTTTCCCAAATAATAACAATAATAATGAGACTAAAGACAAAACAAACAAATATATAAAAAAACAAAACAAACAAGAAAACATGTTTATAAAAATCGTAACAATAAATAATAATTAGATAGATAACAAACAAAAATAAAACAGACAAACATATATATTTTTTTATTTATTTGGGCCCAACAAGGCTTGACCTTGGTCCTACGTATTTCTATACATGATAGAAAATCAGGGTACACGTAGTTCTATTTTAAAAATTTGTTGGATGAAGTTTGATATTTTTGAGCTTATGGATATTTTCTTTTATTTTTGGCAATTTATTTTATACCATTTTTTAATTATTTTCTATTTTATTATTTTTTTTCTTGATAATTGTTTATTTAAAGGAAACTCAGGACAAGACTGTCTTTTTTTATATTTAAAAATGTTTATTAAAAAATATTTTTATTTTAATTTGAGAAAGGAACTGATTTTTATTATCTTAAACAAATTTCTTTTATACTTTAAAAAAAACATATCCTTTTTAATTTTTATTCATTATTTTCGAAAAAAAATAACTATTTTTTCTATTAAAAAAACTTTTTCTTTTATTTTATTTTTAAATTATCTTTATATTTTATTTTTGAAAAACGTATTTCTATTACCTTATTTTCGTAAAAAAAAAATGTTTTTATATTTATTATCGAAAAGACATGTTTTTATATTTATCTCATTTTTATTATTTTTGAAGATGTTTTATCTTTATTATTTTAGGGTTGTTTTGAAACTTTTTTCCTATTTTGTTTTGAAAATTTATATTTTTGAATTTTTTTTCAAAAACTATGAATTTATTAAATTTTAGAAAGCATTTCGTTCCTCAAAAATTGGAAAATGTTTTATAATTTTTTATTATTATTATTATTTAATTTTTAAAATCAAAGAGACAAGGGATGAACCTCAAGATACCATAATAACCATCAAATAGAGTAACCACATATATGTGATAAGTATATAACACAGAGTACATAGAGCGTACCAGTTGAAGATCCTCCGAAAGCACGTTCCCTGCTTCTCTGAACTCTCACCTTCAAACGATCTACTCACTAATATTCAGTACCCTTTTTAGTATCTCTAGTATTTCTCGAGTTTTTTTCGCCTGTATCCACTTGCTCACTATGCATATTTATACAAATTCTAGTCAGCCCACTCTTAATTCAAATTTTAAATCCCTTAATTCATAATTATTCCCACTTAATTATAATTTGTTAACTGCCAATTGATTATTCTCTTTTAATTCATATTCAAATCTATTAATTCCTAATTATCCCCACTTATGACACCAACTGACTCTTAAATCCCAAGGACGAACACAGACTGAAAAATGGGCAGAATTGTACCATTATTGTTGTTATGGCATCATAACCTCCCATACATATAATCAAATTCGAAAATAAATGAATATGGGGAATAAATGGGGAATATTGGAGGTAATGTGGCCGAAACATTTTATTATTATTTTTTAATTCGTTTTTTTCTTTATTGTTTTTTCCATTTTTCCATTTATTGAAAGCAAACTAAATAACACAACAATAGAAATAAATACTTAAACCTTTTTTTATTTTAATATTATTATTAATTTGAAATATATATTTATTATCATTATTTTTTTTACTTTTCAAAAAATAAAAAAAAAATCATCTAATTACTATTTTAAAACATTAACCAAATGGAGCCTGTAAAATAAAAAGAATGAGCATAACAATTCAAAAAGAAAATGCACCAAGTATTAGACAATCAGCATTTAATTGAAAATCATCAGCATTTAATCACTATTAATAGAATCGTTTGCAATTAATCAGAATAATAATCAGATCAACTATGCAAATTTCTAGCCTTTCTAAAATTTTTAAATTTATTTTCAATTAATTTTTCGTATCATTAATGGGCATCAGAAAAGGCAAGCAAAAAGAGAGAGAATGTGACATAGCAACACTTTGATGACAATTTTATTTTTATTATTATTATTTTTTTAACAAATTTTTAATAGACTGGTTTTCTTTACTTTTTTTTCCTTTTTTACGAATTTTATTTTAACTTTATTCATAAAATAGAATGGAACCAAAACTCTTTTTTTTATTTAAATAATAACACACATTTTTATTTTAATTTTATCTTATTTTATATTCTGGAATAATTTTATTAATTGGGTGTTGACAACTGCCCCTCCTTATTTAAATTTTAACAAATGATCTGAACTTATGAAGTTCAGATTATCTGAGTAAAAGATAAGTAAGGATAAAAACACTAATTTCGTTCGGTTATGAAAATAAGACAATAAAATAAATGTATAGATAGAGGCCGAGACCTTGTACTAAGACGAGAGGGTCGCATATCTTAAACTGACCTTGTACTGACAAGAGGGTTGTAAATTTTGGATTTAAACTGACCTTGTACTGACACGAAAGGGTCGTTTTTCTTCATTTTGAACTTGTACTGAGACGAGAGGGTCGTTGTTCTTGATTTCGACCTTGTACTGAGACGAGAGGGTCTTTGTTCTTGATTTTGACCTTGTACTGAGACGAGAGGGTCAATCTTCTTCATTTTGACCTTGTACTGAGACAAGAGGGTCGTTGTTCTTGATTTTGATCTTGTACTGAGACGAGAGGGTCGTTGTTCTTGATTTTGACCTTGTACGAGAGAGTCGTTGTTCTTCATTTTGACCTTGTACTGAGACGAGAGGGTCTTTCTTCTTCATTTTGACCTTGTACTGAGACGAGAGGGTCGTAAACTTTGATTTTTGGATTGACCTTGAATTAAAGGGTCATTTATCTAAATTTGAGACCATGCATCAGAGGGTCATCTATCTGAATCTCACACCATGCATCAGAGGGTCATAACTCTTTATCAAATCTCTGGAGAATGTCACTAAGATTATACTATCATGTTTTAAAATGCGAAAAATACAACATCGAGTATTTTCCCTTAATAATATCTTTTGTTGATTTGCATGAAGTTTGATTTTTCCTTGTTGGAAGATGTATGTTGGATGCATGAAAATGCATGAATTTTTCTTTTTGCTTATTCTTTTTAAAGAATGCATTTACGAATGCATGAATTTAAAAGAATGCATGTTAAAATACATGAAATTTGTTTGAATATGAATTTTTGATTTTGTTCTTTTTGAAAAATGCATGAAATTTGATTTTTTACTTGAGGCATTTATGAATGCATGAAATTTTTTTATTGAATATGAATTTTGAAAATGCATGAAATTTGATTTTTATTCTTTTTTTTAATGGTGCATTTATGAAAGAATGGAATTTTTGATTAAATTTGAATTTTGAATTTGAATGAAAATGCATGTTTGAATACATAAAATTTGATTTTTTTTACTGTTTGAAAAATGCATTTATGAATACATAAAAGTTTGATTGAATATGAATTTTTGGTTTGAATGAAAATGCATGTTTGAGTGCATGAAATTTGATTTTCTTTTGTTTTGAAGAGTGCATTTATGAATGCTTGAAACTTTGTGAATTTTTTGAATGAAAATGCATGCTTGAATGCATGAATTCTTTTTGTCTTTTTGATTTTGTTCTTTTTTTGAAAAATGCATTTATGAATGCGTGAAATTTTATGAATTTTCTGAATGAAAATACATGCTTGAATGCATGATTTATTTTTGCCTTTTTTATATTGTTCTTTTTTTAAAAAAAAGATGCATTTATGAATGCATAAAACTTGATTTTTTTTGTTTTATTATATTTTAAGAATGCATATATAAACGAATGAAATTTGATTTTCTTTTGTTTTGTTATTTTTGAAGAATGCATATATGAATGCATGAAATTTGATTTTCTTTTGTTTTGTTATTTTTGAAGAATGCATATATGAATACATGAAATTTGATTTTCTTTTGTTTTGTTATCTTTGAAGAAAGCATGAAACTTTGATTTTATTTTTTTTATCATTTTTGAAGAATGCATATATGAATGCATGAAATTTAAATTTTTTTTTTGCTTTATTATTTTTGAAGAATGGATATATGAATGCATGAAATTCGATTTTTGAAGAATGTAGGTTAAAATACATGAAATTTTGTGTTTTTATTATTTTTTTTATTTTGAATGAAAATGCATCTTTGAATGCTTGATATTTTATTTTTGATTTTCTTGGATGATAATGCATATATTAAATTAATGAAATTCTATTTTTCATTTTCTATTTTCTTGAATGATAATGAATGAAATTCTAGTTTCTTGAATAATCATTTTCGATGCTAATGTATGTACAAATTTTTTAAATGATTTTACAAATGATGATTTTTTGAGTGAACTTTTCAAAGACAATGTTTCAAAAAGATATGTACAAAAGATATTTTCAATGATTTTCAAATGTTTCAAAATTTATGTACAAAGGAACATTTTCAATGATTTTTTCCAATGTTTATTTAAAAAGTATGTACAAAGATTTTTCGAAATATATATTTATTATGTACATTCAAAAGAATTTTTCAATGATTTTATTTTTGTTTAAATGCATATATAAAAAGAATTTAAAAGATCTCAAGAATATGTACAAACTTCAAAGTGAAACTTGGTAATCATTGAATTCACCAGATATCAACTTCCATTTTTGAAAATTCATTTAATTCCATTTTTTAAGAAAATCCAGGATTATTTGAAGCTAATGTCAATATGGTGTAGCCATCAACTTTCCTTTTGGAAACACTGCTTAGATGCATGCTTGAACCCATGGGTAAAAGGGTAAGTGTTTAGGGATTTTGAGGTATTCGAAAGATATTGGAAAGCAAATCTTCCTATAGGACTACCCCCATTTAGGTGTCCCAATTTAGGTGTCCTAATTTTGGTGTGTTGGGCTGGCTATGTGGGCTTTAAGCTTGGAGGGTATGAACCTGGTTCAAAAAGAAAATAACGATAGTGTAAAGGACTCTTCATGAAGGAAAATAGGCTTTGCAACTGCCCCAGATTTTATGATAAGATTTGTGTGAGGGATTGCTTGTCTTGGTAAGGTGACAAAATGGGATAACAAGGGTACGGATGAATCTAGATTGTCCTAGTGTTGTATGAGGGATGAAAAACGTACTCAAAATATGATTGCCCCCAATTGGTATGTATAATAAGATATATGTGAGGAAAAGCAAGGGTAGCAGATGCTCCAGTGTCACTTCTGATGTTTCATTCTCAGTCGACCTGTGTATAGATCACTCTCTTTTGAAAAAGACATTCTAGTATACTTATTTCTTTTTTTCATTTTTCATTCATTTTTCTTTTTCATTTTTTCACGTATTATTAGTCACGTCCTCTTGTTACAAAGCTAAGCTTTATGAAAATCATTGCAATCATTTCTCAATCAATACGGACTTTATTGGGCTTGTAACGTGGCCAGAGGTTATAGGATTGTGAAGAAAAAGGATATAAAGGCTCAAAAAATATTTTTTTTTGTTTTCTTTTTTAGACAAGGATCATCAACCAAATGTTGTAATCAACCAATGTTATCTTCCATTGTATCATTTACTTTCTTTCTCATTAGAGAGTCTTTGTTCTACTCCCTTTTTATAAACTTTTGAGAATATCTTTTTTTTTTGTCTTACTTCTTTTCTTTCTTTCTTTTTTTTCTCTCCTTTTTTCTTTTTATTTTTCAATTTCTTTTCTTTTTTTTAATTTTCATATTTTTTCTTTTCTTGAGAAGCTTTCGATGTACTCTTTGCCTGATGTGCATTTTCTTTTAGGCTTTCAGAAACTTCTGATGATACTCTTTTCTTGATGAATTAGGAGCTTCGACATATAAATTGTTTATGAATTTCTTCTATCGAAACCTTAAACTAAGCTTCAAATGATCCTCATTAGGGGTATTTGAAAGAAATATTTTTATTTTTTTGGCTCAAAGAGGGTACAAAGGATTTACAAAAGTGTTTTGAATATAGAAACATTGTCGTATATCATTTTGAATCATGATTGCTTGATTTTCAAAGATTTTAACAATGGAAGAAAATTAATAACTTCTGACACGTGCATTTTTCTTTTTTTTTCTTTTTTTTATTGTACTATCTTTTGCTTAGATCGCCTTTTTAGGTTTTCAATCTAACCGACTTTTTTTTGAATGCCCCGAAAGAATAGGGGTAGGAGATTGGTCAACTAACAAAAAACTGACATTCTGCCCCATGTAAAAATATTCTTAGGTAATGGTAACCATTTGGACAATCCTCTCATTTGAGAATTTTAGGAATCTAGGAAATTTTGGGAAAGCTTGGTAATTTTGGGAAAGACAATAGGTAATAAACACCGTGTATGCAAATGTTTCCTTAGAAAAGTTAACTTTTACCTTTATTAACATTTTGCTTGAATGAATCCCATTTATTCACATTATTCACATTTATTAACATTACTATTCACATTATTGTAAATTCAATGATCCATGAACAAATGACTCACCACATTTTCCTTTTTTTCCTTTTTTTTTGAAAACTTAAATTTTTTTTGACAAAATGCATTATGAAATTTTGGACTTTTTTTTTTGAAAAATGCATGTTTGAATAAATGAGTGCATGAATTTTTTCAGAATATGCACTTATGAATACTGATTTTTTTTAATGCATATATACTGCATGTTTAAAATATTTTTTTCTGAAAAAAAAAATGCTTTTATGAATGCATAATTTTTTTGAATGCATATATGATGTATGTTTGAATGAATTTTTTTTTTTTGTAAGAAAATGCATTTACAAAATTTTGGAATTTTTCTTTTTGAAAATACATTTATGAATGCATGATTTTTATTTTTTTTGGAATGCATATATAATGTATGTCTGAATGATTTTATTTTATTTTATGAGAAAATAAATTAATGAAATTTTGGACTTTTTCTTTTTGAAAATGCATTTATAAATGCATGATTTTGTTTTTTGAATGCATATATAATCTATGTCTGAATGATTTTTTTTAATTGAGAAAATGCATTTACAAAATTTTGGACTTTTTCTTTTCGAAAATGCATTTATAAATGTATGATTTTTTTTAGATATATTTTTGTTTTCTTTTAATATGTATGCATGCATAAATTCTTTTAGAGAATGCATATATAAATGGAATTTGTGGGAATGCATGTACAAAATTCTAGAAAAATGCATAAGAGATTTTGTGACTGTATATATAGATATTTACAAGCTGATTTTGTTCCTTTGAGAATACTTGCATGAAAATCTATTTTTTATTTTCTTTCAAATTTTCCATTTTTTTAATAGTAATGCATGAATGGATGCTCGAAATTGTAATTTTTAATTTTTTAATGATATGCATGAATGTCTGCTCTACATTGTATTTTTTCTGATTTTTTTCAATGATAATTTATGCTCAAATGTATTATTGTTTTTTAAAAAAAATTATGTATAAATTTTCAAAAAATAATGTATATTCAAAGATTTTTTTTCACAAATATTTACATGAGAATGTATTTATAAAATATTTTTAATAACAATGTATGTACAAAAGGTTTTCTCTTGAGGAAAAAAAAAGTAACATATGTACACAAATTTTAATATATGTACAAAATTTCAAAAGATAATGTATTTACAAATTTTTAAAGGAGAGTATATTTATAAAATATATTTATTTTACTTTTCAGATATGTGTATATATTTCTTGTAATCATTATATGCTAACTTCCTTTCCTTTTCCTAAAAAATGATCAATTTTTTTTGAGTTATTTTATTTCATATTTTATTTTAAGAAAGTTTTTATTTTCCCTTGTCTTTCTATTTTTTCAATGAGGTGAAGACCTTCACAGTGCAGGGAGGGTCTCAAATTAAATTTTTTTAAAAAACTAAGGTTGAGATCATGACCGCATCAAGCGGGTCTCAAAATAAATCTTGCAAGAAGTGATGTAAGTGCATGAATATACGAATGTGTGCAATATTTTTCATTTTTGATATTCTTGATTTTTTTTGTTTGATATTGGCATTTAGGGAGAGATGCATGAGTGTATTGAGAACGTACGAACATATATACGAAATCCTATGATGATTTATGAGAATGTATGTATGAAATGCATAGCTTCCATTTGTGTTAATTGAATGAATGATGATATGAAAATGCATATTTTTATTCTTGATTAAATGGGAATGCATGCATAAAACTTCATTTTTCATTGTTGATTTTTGATGTTTTTGCAAATGCATGTATAAAACTCTATTTTTTGTTTTGAGAATGAGAATGCATAGATGAATGCACAAAAACTCTATTTTATTTTTCGGCTTTAACTGAAAAATAATGCATGCATGCATAAAATTCTATTAAGTTTTGATTTTAAGTAAATGCATATATACATGCATAAAACTTTATTTTTCATTTTTGAATGAGAATGCACGAATGATTTCATAAAACTATTTTTTTATTTTTTTTTTTTTT
>Ga0209700_102035_pt1 | contig 41702 bp, 22 predicted proteins | sample SiratroredBW_FD_187528 | JGI IMG/M metagenome (GOLD analysis project Ga0209700, IMG submission 187528) | Root nodule microbial communities of legume samples collected from California, USA - Siratro red BW (SPAdes) (version 2) | ecosystem: Host-associated > Plants > Roots > Nodule | place: USA...
TTTTTTTTTTTTTTTTTTTTTTTTTTTTTTAAAAAAAAAAAAAAACAGGTATTTAAAGATAACTTTTAGAATTGTTTAGATGTTGATTGAAGAATTAATTGCTTAGTAGTGAGAAGTTGTTTGAGAAAATAGTTTTCAAAACAAAAAGTGAGACGAAATAAAATATGCCAATTTAGTAGATTTAATTTGGATTAGCACGTAACATATAACGGAAGGAGTTTTATATTAATCACATTTAGAATATATCACCTAATTTAAGTCTACATAATAAAAGGTAAAAAAAATGAATTTTTTAGTGATTTATATCCTGTATTTAACTTTTTCTAGTCTCAAAAAACAACCCAAAAAGATTAAAATTAAAAAGATATAAATAGAAGTAACATTTTATAACTTTTTTATGGTCAAAACAATTTGGATCGACACGTCAAATCTTAATTCCCAAAAAGTAATACATCTGAAATTTTTATATCTAAATAGAGTAACACTTCTAACATATTTATATCTGAGATCCTTGCAGTACTATTTATTCTCATCTCTAATTTCTAGTTTCTCTCTCCATGAACGAAATTCATTAAATAAAAAGCGAAAGTTACAAAATCTTGTGATATTTAATGAATTCTGATTAATAGAGATGACAAATAATAGATAGTATATTTTGTATAATTTTTATTCATGTAATTTATCAGACAAGTACATTTTTTTTTAGCTTCAAGTATATTTTATTAGATACAAAACAGTATATATTCTCCATAGGAGATTGTCTTACTGAGGACAATTTACTAGCAAAATTCTTTAAGTTAATTTTGCAAAAGAAAATAAAAAATAGTTACATTAATGAATAATATCCTAATAGCTATGTAAAACAGGAACTTTAGGTGTTCTGTCACTTCTACACTTCCAATTCCCATTATAAAACGAATTTTCTATCCAAATGCGACCCTAATTCAACAAAATAGCTAGATTGTAACAACAATCTTTATAAGTATTAAAGGAGAGAGCTTAAAACTGATGAAAAATAGTAACTGTATAATAAAAATATCTTCAGAAAATTATAAAATTAAAACTAAATAATTTTATTCTTTATTTTCTTAAAAAATACTGTCTTTTGGTAAAATCTAAAAAAAAAATTACTTTTATCTCTAACTTGTTTTAATTTTAGATTTTCCTCACGTTCTTTTTTATTTTTTTTCTACTAAAAACTAGGAGATATTTGAGAGTAGGTCTATTTCAGATTTTTTTTGCTTTTTTAGAATTTTAAATTCTCATATCTTCTTTTTTGTTTGCATGTATTCCTTGAATGGTTTTATATATATAATATTTGTTCATATGTCGGGTTCAACTTCTTAAGAGTAATTTAGAGGATTTTTGACATCTTCAGCTCTTTCTCTTTTTTAGGAGTAGATTCCTTTAAGAGCAAGATGTTTTATGTAAGAGAAGTTAACAATAATTTTGAACTAGGTTATAAGATTGGAAATGAAATTAGTAGGAGGATTAGATATAAATTTAATTTAACATGTACTAGTAAATTATAAATGTGTTGGGCTAATAAAATTAAAATGTTATTCTACAAGAAAAAATTTGAAAACTAATATTAAGGTTGTTTTTCTTTTTTCTTAATGCGTTTTTAGTTGCGTTACAAAATGATAGGTATAAATTGAGAAGTCAATTTCATTGAAATTACTCTTCATATATTAATACTTTTGCATACATATTTTTATTGTTACTTAAACATATTTTTTAGTATTTTTTTATTTAACATATGTTGATATTTATCTAGTGGGATAAGATTTTGAAATTTTTAATTTGAATTTGTTTCGTTTATAAGAAGGAAAGAAGAAAATAATTCTCTTAAATAGTTTGACTTTCTGACTAAGTTATAATTGCAACCAAAAAAAAATTGACATTCAACGTTAGTGCAATACATATTGGCTTATAAGTAATATAAAAAATAAAAGATAACTTACGTAAAACGGTGATATATACAAGAGTGCATTTTTACTTTATATTTTAATATTATAAAAGTTGACTTTATACGTTCAAAAGTTGTTAATTAAAAAATATTATTATGAGAGAATATTTAATTTGGATGGTTTACTTTCAATAGTCTATTCTTAAGTTTTTAGTCCAATATTAATAAGTCTTATTCATTCTAAATGTTTTAATAGTAACGAATAATATTAAGTTTTGATATAACTAACCTTTTCATTTATTATATGATATGATGAGGAAAACAAAAACAATATATCAATATTTAAGTCCTCATATTATCTAAAAGATCCTCTAATTAATTATATTTACTTCAAGTAATCTCTAGAAAACAAATAACATAAAGCAAGACGAATAACTTGCTCCTCTTCCACCTCCTATCTCAGAAGTTGTTAATTGAAAGTAATTTTGAAATAAATTCAATTAAAATTATATAATTAAATTAAAAAAGGATTGAAACATATTGAATTAAAGTTACATAATTAAATTCAAAATTAAAATTGAAGCAGAATCAATTAATTAAAATAAAAATAAAATTTAAATTGGTTTAATTATTTCCCTCATATTCCGCATCAAGTAGCCCTCGTATCTGTCCTCCTGTCCTTCGGTCTTCACTTCTCTTATTATGCATAGTAAGTACGATACGTAGAATTAAATTCAAAATAAAATTGAAACATATTTAACTAAAATAGCAGAATTAAATTCAAAATTAAATTTAAATGGAATTAATAAAATTTTATAATTAAATTCAAAAATAAATTGAAATAAATTTAATTAAATTGTAAAATTAAATTCAAAATAAAAAATTAATTCAGAAGATATAGATATAAAATTCAATGCACGATAAAATTTTCACACTTAAAAGAAAATTAAATTCAATCATTATCAAATTAACATAAACGTGATTAATTATAGACCTAAATATAAATCTATTGATTTGTTTTTTCAGAAACACAATCGTAATTTATAATTTCTATGAAATTCAAAAGGATTAACAATAAGTTATTTTGAATAGAAAAGATTGGGATATAAATCTAGATTCAAAATATGTTTCAGATTTTAGATTCAAATAAATACACCTCATAATTATGTAGAAAAGGAAATCAAGTCCAAAAAATAAATGAAAAATAGATGAAGAATTCATAAAATAAAATAAAAACTAGAAATTCAAAATTTATTTTAACTTTTGAAATCTCTAATTGATTTGGTGATACTAATTTGGTCCATGCATCTTCAATAGTATGTTACGGTAATAAATTTTATAGAGAGAAAAAAAAAATGAAAGAGGCAAAAATAAGAAAATCAAGGAAATTGAGAATTTTACTCAGAATATGAAAACCGGCCCAAAAATATGAAGAGATGGAAGCTGGTGTGTCACATTGTAGTCTAAAAAAATATTAATAAGACTTAATTAGTGGGCTTAATAATAATAATAAACCTAACTCATTTATTCACTAACAAAAATACTAATAATTCACTAGAATTAACTATTAAAACCAATAAGACTTACTAAAACAAATCACAACCAATCTATCAATTTATGATATTGTTAAACTTCCCAAATAATTATTCTTGTTTCTCCACTTGAACTCTGCCTCACACAACAATCTCAACCTCAACTTAAACCTTAAGATGAACCATTGTCAAATTCTTCACAACACCTTAACCACATAGAAAACCTACAAATACTTATTAACAATCTTTATCTGATCAACTTATCGACCAAATGTCGCACCTGTGCCATGGTTGGTCTTGTCACACCACCTTTTGCAGTGACAAAAAAGGAAGAAATGTCAAAAATGGTTTTTATTTTATTTACTTAGACCTATTCTTTACTTGTTATGCATAAGATTCAATAGAATTGTTATAATATTTATTCCGTTTTTTTATAAGCATCTTGTCCATTCACGTGTATATTTTTTCTAATACTTCTTTCAAATAATATTGACTTTCTCTCTATGTATGTATATGTATGTGTAGTTTTGATATATTTATGTTCTAATATCTTTGTGATATGATACTGGTTGTGTAAGTTCGGATAAAATATTTATTTATTTAAATCCTATTCCTATATTCAATATGCTTTAATTTTATCTTTTAAGCTCTAATAATGTTTTAATAACTTTTTCGCTCTAAAATAGTTAAAAGATTATTTATTATCTAATTCTATGCCTTTTTGTGGTAATACTTTCTTTGGAAAACTTGAGTTAAAAAAAAATAAAATATGTTTGAACTCTAATATAAAAAGTTTTGTCCTAAATGTTCAAGTTTTGTTACTTTAGTTCTTTACTAAAAATCATAAATAGATGTTACAAATATTATTTTTGAAAAGTTAAAATGAGAGTGTTGAATGGTTTGATGATAACATGTGTTTTTATAACAAAGTTAATATTATTTATTATTATTAAAAAAGGAGAGGTTGTTATATTTGGACATGGACTACTCTTAATAGTTCAATTTTAATAGTCTAATTTTAATAATCTAGTTTAATATTAGTAAGATCTGTCAATTCTTGTATGATAATAAATAATATTATATTTGGATAGACTAACCTTTTCATCTAGTGTACGAGCATGAAAAAATACAATCTTCTAAAGTTTAAGACATCATATTATTTAGAAGACTATCTAATTAATTATATGTATGTTAAATAATCTCTACAAGACACGGGATGAAGTTGTTGGTGTGCTCAGATATATTTAATGAATCAAATCTCACCTAGAAGCTTGAAAACTTAAATTGAAGTTTAGATATTATTAATGTGTGTATTTGTTTTAGTGTGTATATAATTTTCTTTGATCTTTAATTGCTTATAAGAAAGTTATTTAAAATGCTTTTGAAATTATCTTAATGAGAAGATATTTTTAATTATTTAGAAGGAATTTTGCTTTTGTTTAGGAAAATATGAGGGGAGAAATATTGAGGAGACAAATAAGAATGAGAACTAAGCCAGACACATACAAGGGAATAACACCACCTTCAACCTAAAACCTTAAGGTATTAGGTTTGTGGGTTTTCTTTCTTATTTCTTATATGTTGCTCAACTTTCTCATTCCTACTGTGACACTTAGACTCACACTTGAATACCTAACACAACTTTAATATGTTAAATGAGTTTTTAACATATTAAAATTTTGTGTGTTTTCATAATGATTTTAACATTCTATTTTAACAAATTAACAAATTAAAATATCAATTTAATCCATTCTTTTCACAAGTTAGTAAAATTAACATATTAAAACATAATTTTAACCCATTAAAATTGACAGGCTAAAATCTATGTAAGTTTCTCCTTTTGATTTCATTTGACACTAAATTTGAAACTTGAGTTTTATAATTATTTTCTAAACTGAGAGAGAGTCTTACTGAGCTAGAAAACATTTCTTAGAACTTTTCTTTGAGTGTTTTGTAGATCATTTTTGAGTGAAAGAGACACTTTGCCTTTCACCTGAAAATCTGATACTACTTTGTTTATTGTGATTTAGGTGATTCGTTTCATTGTATCTTTCAATTCTTTGTGTGGTTTTGTTGTTTCTAGATAAGATTTTCAGTCACGATTCAGTAATAGGATGATTGGTGTTGAGATTGACTCTTGTAAGGTTTAAGAGTTGAGTTCTTATGTTGCTTGTATTGGAAGTGTTTTGTAATAACATTTTCATAGCGTGAGTTTGGTTGGTGTAATTGAGCAACTAGATATAACTCTTGGAAAATAGTGAACTAGTGTATATATTTTTTTCTTTCTCTTTCCTTATACTACTTTTGCAAGCGTTTTTTATCTTATTCTTAGTTCTCATGATTTTTGAAAAGTTTAAGTAGAGATAATCAAATTCTGAAATTGATTAATTCTTTAAAGATTCATTCTAAAGGTTTTCTAAAATTAGTATAGTCAATTCACTTCTTCTTGAACTTATTTTCTTTTACTAACAATTGGTATCAAGAGTTAGTTCTGAAAAGATATTCAATATCTAATCCTGTTTTCTAAAAAATAACTGAGAACAAACTTCATTTTACTGAAAGTGTTATAGATGTTTGGGGTTGTTAATTATCATTTTCAAAAAGTTTAAATGAAAGTATTTATATCTTAGATATCATAATAAGGCGACATTTATTATAGAAAACCTGTGGTGTAATTGATTTGAGATTGAAAACTAATAGACTTAATATGATTGTATGACCAAAATATAATCTCATCTTGATGAAATTTTTATAATTTCTCAATATAATTTTATAATAGAAATGTTAGACATTATTAAAACGAAATGTGAGATATTATTGACATCATAAGAAAATAACTTAAGTGAAAAAAACCAAACAACATATTATTTTAATTATTTCCTTAATTATCCTTAAAAACCTCTTCAAACTTATTTAAATTCTTATTTTTAGAACTAATCTATTATTTCATATAAGTAATAGATTATAAAAAATTATTTATATTACAATGAACTCTAAGTTAGTACCTTCATCTTTCAATTTCAAAGGAAAAAAATGTACTCATTTTAAATACGAAAAAATGAATATCTTAAAAAAGATAATTTCCTATAAAAGAATTTTTATTCTATAATTGATTTTTTTAAAAGTGTAACAAATGATTAGTCGGAGATAAGTGACCCAAGAAAAATGCGCTTGTATTATTCGTATTTGCATAAGGAGTTTCTTCGAAATTTAGAACTTAAGAATTCCCGAAGGCTCTGTACCCAGAGAAATGCTTGTATCTTCGTTTTTTAAGAAGAGAAAATAAAATGAACGGTTAACAATATAAATATACGTATATTTAATAAATTAAAATTAATGAGTTTTGATTGTGATCCATAATTTTTTTCTTTATTTTTAGTCCTTGTAAAGTTAAAAAATTATTTTTTTGGTTGTTAATAATATATATCAGTTAATATATGAACAAAAGTATTCTAAATGACACATATTAGTGTTAATGTTGTGATAGAATGCCAATATTTAACATCTTAAAACTATTCTTAAAATTTATAAAATAAATGCTATGCATTTTTTTTAAAATGAATATTAGAGATTAAAAAAAATAGTGATTTTGAAAATTTTAAGAGATGAAAATATTTTTTTTATATGAACAAAAACTAAAATTTAGATACTTTACAAAGATTAAAGATAGATATTTCAAATTTTATGGAAGGAAAAACGACTCTCTTCATAGAAACTAAAATTAAAACTTGTTAATTTTAATAAACTAAAACTATATTTAAGTCTATTTATATTTCTACAATTGTTTTACCAAATACAATCTTATAGAATTCTTTCTCTCTCCCCAACATTTTCCAAACTTATTAAACTAGAAATTAATGTTAAATACAAATTTCCTTCTATATGAACTATTTCTGAATACTTAATACCTATACCACTTAAGTTATATCGTATCACTCATTACTTACTAACATGATTATTGTAAAATTTCACTAAACAAATATTAAAATGGTGTTTTTATTAAACATGATTTTTATGTGTATTAACATCACTATGTATGAGTAGTCCCAACTCACACGACTCTAGATAAGGACATTGATGGTGTCATTCTATCTTAAGATACCAATGATTTAATGGTGTTGGTTATTTGGTGTATAAGCAGCCACTTGGTGAACTAGATTCCTTCTCCTATTTATTGTTTGTTGAAAATTCTATCTTCATAATAAATTCAATCACACTTGCTATATTTTTTAAAATATAACACCCATACTTTTTCCTACCAAAATTAATTTATTAATCTGTTAGACTCTCATTAGAGATTATGAGACAAAAAGTTTTAATTTATTTATTTTTAAATCTCACTTTACTACATCATTAAATTCATGTACATTTATTTTACAATATTAAAGTCTTATAAATTATATTCTAATAACTTTTTTTATAAATTATTTGAAAAAAGATATTTTTTTAAGAAAATCTTTTTATTTCTTATAATTTAGAGTTTATTTAAAAAAGCTAAATTTTTCTTTAAGATTTAAGGTTGTAAATTTCAAATTTTTATATTATCTTAAGACATTATAATAAATAAGACTTATGTCTTAAATTTATAGTTTTCTATATAACATATGAAATGAATTAGAAATGATATTAATATAATCTCATTAATTTAGTTAAAATGTAAATTAGAATTATATCATATAAGGAATATATTAATATTTTAAATTTAAATTTCATGAATATAATTATTTCAAAAGCCCATCACATTTAATAATATTTACTTTTTCTTTTAAGAAATTGAGAAAAATTATCTAGGGATTTTTTAGTCTATTAACCACAAAATAACTTAAACCTAATAAAGCCTTTACAAATTACTTAAAATTTTACCCAATTTGAATGGCTTATTGCCTTCTTAACATTGAAAATCGTGGACCCGTATTACCAAGTAAAGGTTAACATATAAGCCAACCCATACTTTTTTATTAGAAGAATCTTCACATGATTTTATTCCAAAGTTTAAGAATAAATAGTTTATGCAGTTATAATATAATTTTTTCCTCATTTAATTATAAATTATTATGCATTGTAAATTTATGTTTCTGTATAGTAACAGTTATTTTAAAATAATGCATTGTTGTTTCTTACATAGAAATTAACTTTTGTTTGAATAATAAAAAAAAGTTAATGGCCAAAACTTTAAAGGGACAATTGTGGAATTTACGTGAGAATCACTGCATTGTTCTTTCTGGTCTTTACGAGGTAGCTGGAACATGATTACATTCTAAACATCACACATTCTCTGTTATTTCTCTCTTTTTCTCTCTGTTCTTCTTCAATACAAACTCTATTCGGTGGCACAAAACCACTCCCAAGAACTTAACACTCTCCACCCTTTTCTCTCTCTCTTCCACAACTCTGCTCTCTCAACAGAAACAGCTTCCGCTGTGTAAATCGCAATGCAGGCAACTGAGGTAACAAGCTCTTTCTTCTTCTTTGAATTCAAAATCCTGTCTTTTCACCCTTTCCTTGCTGGGGTTGGAGCATTATTTGATTTTCTGTTTGTGGGTGTTGATTATTGCAGACCAGGACTGTTCAAGTTAAGCAGCTTTCAGATCTAGCTGGTGAGAGAGAGATTCACGAGTTCTTCTCCTTTTCTGGCGAAATTGAGCATGTTGAGATCCTGAGGTGGGTGGTTTTTGGTCCAATATTTGTTTGCCTTTTTTTTTTGCTACTTGAATTGGGTTTCTGCTAGTTCTAAATTCTAATCCTCCCAGCTGTGATTGAAGGGTGCTCAGAAAGGGAAAAAAAGGGGCGAAGGGGTTGGAAAATTCAGAGAAGAAATCATGGGGTGCTCTTAGTTTTGGTTTTAATGAAAACAAGTTGTATTAATTAAAGGAAAATGAAACAAAGAAGGAGAGCTAAGGGTATAACTTTTTAATAAGTTAAGCTGGTGCGGTAAACTGCGCTGTCACAGTGCATTAATCTTCTGTTATTTTTACCTTATCTTAATCTAAGCAACGTAATGGAAGATAAACTCAAAGTCTTCTACTTTAGGATATGAACTCTTCTTGTTTATTTAAAGTTCAAACAATCCCTGCCTTGAATTCAGTTATTGAAGCTACGACTTTTTTTTTTTTTACTTTTCCAAGCCAGCTGAAGGAAGTCAAAGCTGTATTATGATTGCTTATTGTGTTGTGTGTTTTGTTGCAGTGAAGATGGGAAATCAAAGACTGCATATGTGACATTTAAAGATCCCAAGGCACTTGAAATTGCATTATTGTTATCGGTAATGCCACTTTTCCTTTTATGATTTTGTTGGAGCTGTGGTAGATTATCGAGTTGGATTTGTAATAATGGTAGATGCTAGGTATTGTGTACTGGAAGTGTTTGCTAACTGATTGTTGAAAGGGTCCGCTTTCACTTAATGCAGCTCACTTAAGAAATGGAAGGAGAGTGACTCTAGAAGGAAATCTTAAAGTGAAATCCTTTAGAATCAACATGCCATTATACAGCTTATGTTAAAGAAGATTGCAAGCATATGGAAGTTGTTGTGTTGTATTTTTAAACTTTCAGTAGCTGTTAGCATCATAGCATTTTAATTTGAAAACACATATGTTGAACATTAAAATTACGAATGAGAGAGCCTAACCATTTTCACATTATAAAGGTCTGTATTTCCTTCGCAATGTCTATTTGAATATCTGTATTAGTCGAGTCAATTCCTTTCCCTTTCCCTCTCTGGCCTGTTTTCATATTGCATCATAAGAAGTTGGTCTTGATATTAAGTTTTGGGAAGATGTAAATCTTATATGTGTCTTTGCAGTTTTTGGCTTGTGCAAGTAAACTTTTTGTTGTCTTTTTCTCAGGGAGCAACAATAGTAGACCAAGTTGTGAGGATAACTCCAGCTGAGAACTATGTACCAAATCGCGAGACGCAGGTAAAAATTCTGAGAACTATAATATCATACATGCATTTATTGACATAAAATTTAGTGCTTATCAGAAGCAATTTATGCAGGAAGTAATGTTGGTGGAAAATGCTATAAATGTTGCTCCTTCTGAAAATGTCTCTACAGATATGGAGGTAAAACCAGAAACCTTATTAAGATTTCGCATGATCTTTTTCTTCCCATGAGTTTTGCTTCATTGGCATCTGGAGTAGACTAAAAAGTCGGTGAAATTATTTATATTATACCCAGGGCTATGTTAGTTCACTGGAGTGTGTTTTGAATATACCAGATTACTGGACTTTGCATTCTGAAAGTAGTAAAGAAGAAAGTCCCTGTCATGATATTTTGTTTGTAGCAAGTTACGTCAATTGCATCTAAATTTTGAGGCTTCTTGCAATGTGTCAACCTTGCATCTTTTCCTTGTAATCTTCAGCGGTTCATTCTGTTAATCTTGTAGCTCGGCAATAATTACTAGAACTGTTAACGTTTTTATCTGATTGAGTTCACGGTCTGCTAATATCGGTTTCAGGAAGGGAAAGCCAGCCCCAACAATAGAAGAATCTACCTTACTAGAGCACAAGATGCAGTTACAAGTATGCTGGCAAAAGGTTCAGCAATAAGACAGGACGCCGTGAACAAAGCTAAAGCATTTGACGAAAAACATCAATTGACTGCCAATGCATCTGCAAAGGTCATTTCTTTTGACAAGAGAGTTGGACTGACTGAGAAATTGACAGTAGGCATTGCTGCAGTGAATCAGAAAGTCAAATCTGTGGATGAGAGGCTTCATGTTTCAGATAAAACAATGGCAGCAATATTTGCAGCGGAGAGGAAGCTGAATGACACTGGATCGGCTGTCAAAACAAGCAGGTATGGTTGCATATGATGCATGATCTCCATTTCCGCTCTTGGATTTCTCCATGAAATTATGATGAGTTTGTGGTGAGATTCAGCCAGGAAATACAAAGTATAATGAAATTTAGAAATTTCTTTAGTTCCTACATGGATTAACTACAGGTTGGAGAGAAATGAAATATGCATGATGCTCCTTGAGTGTTATTTGGATGATGATAATAAGGTATACTTGTTAATGGGTGGTCCTCATCTGATGCAGATATGTGACTGCTGGAACAGCATGGTTAAATGGTGCTTTTAGCAAGGTGGCAAAGGCTGGACATGTTGCAAGTACTAAAACTAGAGAAAAGTTTAATTTGGCTGTTTCAAACTTGACATCAAAGGTTTGATATGCTTTTGCTATGTTAGTAATAAAGATAAGAGAAATTTAAGCACTGAACTAGGACATAGTTCTGTAAGTATTTCTGATATTGTTTTCCAAACATAATTCAAGTTATATCTTGATAATCTATCTTAATCATTTATTCGGATTTTTTATATAGATTATCGAGGTGAAACTTCGTAACTGGAGAACCATATCAAAAACACTTAAAGAAGTGGAAGAAACCTTTGTCAAATTTTAAACCCGTAATTTTTCTTTTGTTAAGGAAAATGAATAATGAGTAGAAGATAATATATTTTTTATTCATTTATGCAGGAACCTTCAGTGGCTGCTGCATAGGCCAGAATTCTGGTAATGAAGTCACTTCAGCAGGCCTTTCAGAACATGTTTTTTAAACTATTTGAGCATTTACTGCTTTCTTTCTGTCCTTCAACAGTTAGATGCAAGTGGCAAGTGCGGTGATTCATTTTCAATCCTATTTTTTGTATTCTTTTCTCACTCTGGTGTTATGGTTGTTGCTTATATGTAATTTAGCATTGGTAATTTTGTTTTTCTCTTTCTTTTTGTGAAAAGGAAATTATAGGTGTGTGATGCAACTGTTTCCTATGTCAAAAATAGTTTTGCATGTATAACTTGACACCTGGTTCAAAGATTTACTTTGGAAAATTATCATCATGCAGACAACAATTGATGAAAATTGTAAAGAACTATCATATGTTGTTCCAAATTTATGTTTCAAAATGTAAAATCTTAACATGGTCAAAGACCATGTTCTGATAATAACAATCATTAGGATAAACGCAGGCGTAATAATGGACATTGATGCACTCCACTTTTGACCAATATGATGCCGTTCTTGTCGGCTAATGAAAGGGTCCTGGACATACAGACAAATCTTTTTAATAATAGTTTTTCAAAACAATGAGATTTGTTTTTGAATTTGTACTGTCATCAAATGTTGTTTCACGTGCTAGCTGTGTTCTCATTTTTATCTCTGGTCAAAGTCTTTATCTGTCATTATCTCTAATAAGAATTATAAAATGCTTCTTTACACATGGCAGTCGCATGTGGATGCTCAAAAGTGTTCACTTTCTATGAAAACAATTCTTGTGCTGGGGACTTAGATTGACTTTTTAGTGGTAAAATGGATCTTTGAATTTTTGTCCTTTACTTTTCTTCCTTTGAGCATATCAATTCTTCTGTTTAAGCTTGTCACCAAACCTTAGTCAAATGAACAAAATAGGTTTCCAAATCCAGTTTTGTCTAATATTTAAAAAAGATGGTTCTTATTTGCTCACTTTGTCCGGTTCAGAAGTTTCAAATTCAATCTGTTCAATGTTTCATTTGGCAGCCTTACATATTGCAGTGCAAATTCCTTTTATTCTATTCATTGACATCCTTAAAAACCAAAACCACGCAATTATGTCTTTGTTCTTCTCAGAAATCATGATTAAAGCAGTCTAAATGTTGGTTCATTCTAAAGTAGTTATGTTTAATAAGGGCATATAAAAGGTTGTGTTGTGTGATTTAGTTGAGCATGATCAGATGTGTGGCTATTTGGAAAAAGAACTGTTCTTACCTAAGCAATTGACACAGAATTTTCAGAATCAACCTCATCAAATGAAGAAAACTATTAAAACCTAAATGTCATAAAATTTCTTTTAAAGATCTGTCTTTATCTTATATTTTTTTAAGGAAGAAAATTGACATTTTGCCCAATAACTTTACCTACATTTAAATTAAATATAAATTTTTATATTAAAAGTAAAAAATTTCACTTTATAGAATAAACTAACTATAATAAACATATATTTTGAATTTTTAAGCATAAAAGGTATTTAAAAATATTATAATATAACAAGGATAGACTCAATTATTTGTTTTTTATTTTAAAAGAAATAGATTGACACACTAGACAAGACAAATCAAAATACAGTAGAAGACAAATTAAAATATCTAGTAGACTAAGCTACGTTAATAAAAGGAGGAACTGGTTTTTTGAGTTGTGTTTGATAAGGTAGGAGTCCAACATTAAGTATTAAAGTGTAAAGTATGATTATATTTTGTATCTAAGATGATAACTTTTGTGAAAATAATAAATGATATAAAATGTAAGTGTTTCATCTAATATATAATATAAGAAATTGCTTAATAAATAATATAACATGTAAAATAATAAATTGAGTATTTTTTTAAATTTAATATTTTATTATAAGTTATTATATAAATTCATAAATGATAAGATATTTTATTACAAGTTAGGAAGCATAATTGACATGTACCTTTAACTTTTCACATTTTACATTTTTTTTATATATTCTAAGGTAGTTTTAAAAAAAAAAGACGGAAATTTCAACTAAAATGGTTACTTATCAATAAAAAGAAGACCATTGTACATAATCATAACAATAACCATTTATACAACTATTTTTGTTTTTATTACATATAATTATTTCTGCTTTTATCTGTTTTTTTGTTAATATAATTTTTAAAGAAATATTTTAATAAATTAAACTGAAAAATTATTTCGCTCTTTTAAATTTATGTTAAAATATTATAATATAAAGTGGATTTACATTATTTAAAGTTGTTAGTGTAGATATTTATTTTAACAATAAAGTATTAAAAAATATTAAATATTTTTTATTTAAAATATTTTTAAATTTAAGTTAAGAAAAATCTTCTTTAATAAACAAGCACATATATTCAATTAAGTTTTTTCTAACTTTTTTAAGTTATTTTTTTTTTCACAAATACCTTAATTTTCTTTTTAAGAAAAGGAAAAATCAGGATTTTACTAATTAGGTAATCATATATAACAATAAAAATAGACATAAAATTGATTATAGAAAATAATAACTCAAAATATAATTCATATGAAGCTAAGAAAAGAAATCATGATCACTTTCTAGAAAATCATGTTCTTTATGTTATGTACTTCTAATCTACTTCTTCTTTGTTCTCTTCTAAATGAATTTATATTAGTATTTCTTTGATAAAAAATTAATAGAAGTTATAATTGACTAAAAATGTATTTTTTTATATTATACCATCACTAAACTCCAAGAAATAATCTAAATTCAAACATAACATGAATATTAATTAAAATAACCAAGTGATATAAAGAAATGTTAACATCTCATCACACATTTAATTTATTATTATTTTTAAATATAGCTTATTATGTAAACATAATTACTGTAAATATGAGTTAATTCTTAAATATTAATATATTTTGTTTATAATTGAGGATGTGTTAGTTTAATTGCAAGAGATTCTTTTTGATAAAATTGTAAAAACATATATTTTGTTTATAGTTGAGGATGTGTTAGTTTAATTGCAAGATATTCTTTAGTATAAAATTGTAGAAACATACACATACAAAAGACAATTTTTTTTAAATTAATATATAGTTTTATTAACGTGAAGTCTGAATTCTGTAACAATTATAAAAAAGTTATTTACTATATTATATATATATATATATATATATATACTTTGTTTTTTATGTGCATTTTATATGTTATATTTTATTCTATATTAACTATTATTATTATTTAATAACTTGTTTTCATAGTTACATCACAAATTACTCATTATTGTTATTTAATTCTTATTTTAATTTTTATTTACTATTTAATCATTATTATCTAAATTTTGGTGGAGTGTTGAGTACTGACATTATTTATAAATCTTTATCTCCATTTAGCAACTGTTTTAGTTATATATATATATATATATATTTCAATTTGAAAATGTATTTTAATAAAGAATTTTAAAAACAGAAATTTAGATTTTAAAATTTTAAAATGCTACAAAAAAATAATTGGATAAAAAATTTTAAAAAAATTTAAATTGTTATAATTTAAAGAAATAATTATTTAAGGTTATAGAATTTTTAAATTAAAAGAAATTATATTCTCTATACATTTCTAAATTACTCATATATTAGCACATTACATTACAAGTCATTCATGGATAATTAATTATTTCATCATTATTTTCAGTTATTTATTTATTCATTATTATCATTTTTTGTCTATTCTTTTAAAAATATAGAGTAACCTAATATTTTTTACTAGTTAGGAAGTAATGATAATTATATAAGGTGATAACATCATTTATTTATCATTTTTTAATTTTAAAATATTTAAGATTTTCCAATATTATTTTAACAGAGATTAATTTAAATTTTTATTTTTTTACACATATTTAAAACAGAATTGTTATGTGGTAATAATTAAATTTAGCCTTTCCCAAAAATGATTATTTTTATTTATTAAATATATCTACATAAAAAATAGATTTAAGGAATTCAAATTTTAAACCTCTCAACTTTTTATATTAAAATTGTTTTTATATAAAAAAATTCTATAAAAATTTTAAGCCAGCCTTCTCGTTAAGTTGACAAAAATCCTTCAACATCCAGTTGAAAATATTTAAAGAACAAGTTAAAGTAAGATTTTGAAAAATTTGAATTATAGGAATACTGCATAAAGGAAATAACATATAGAGTCCAAGAGCAATTATTCTGTACATGAAATAGAAGATAAACTTTGTTAAAATTAGCAACTTGCAAACGTCAAATTAAATGTTTTGCATATTTTTGACAAATTAATAATGTAATCTAAATAAATTTCTTACTCATTTATCAACTTCTTTAACAGGATTAATTGATCATTTATAGACATAAAAAATTATATGAAAGAAAATCAGTAATAAGTTTAATTCTAACTTTATCAATAAGAAGTTGCAAAGAATAAGTTCAAAAAGAGCACTAATACAAATAGGAATCCTATATAATTAAAGTGAATAAACTTTTTTGGCGTACACTCTTAACTTTCATGTTAAAAATAAAGAAGATATAAATAAAAAAGTAATTACTTTTAAAAATATTGATTAATTGATCCAAAACTAAACAATGTGAAAGGAAGAAGTAGATCAAATTAGTCAAAGTTTTTTTATTAGTCTAGTGAAAAAGAGACATATCGTCTAACATACAGTATATGAGAAAGAAAATTAAAAGCTTTTTAGAAGAGCAAGTGGTTATACATTGACGAATCATGGTTAAAGATGTGTAAATTAACGAAGATATTATATTAACCATATGTTATGAAAATAAAGAAATGAATTAAAAAGAACAAAGGATATGAGAGTGAAAATATATATCTTTTCTTCATTCCCTTGATGAAAGAAAATACTCTATATATAAAGTATATGAAATAACAGGATCATAACAGAATAATTATTCTAACATAATTGCTAATAATTCTCACATCTCACATAATAATTATTTAGGATAGCTAATGATTCTCACATAGTAATTATTACCTTCTCAAGATGGAGCATATAGATCAATTAAACCCATCTTGAACAATAAATGTAAAAACAACTTGGGTATGAAAGGTTTTGTACAGATGCTAGCAACCTGTGATTTAGTGTTGATAGGGAGCAAACAAGAACACTATCACGAATATTTTCTCTAACCACATGGCAGTCGATTTCAATGTGTTTGTTATGCTCATGAAACACAAGATTGACAACTAAATGTAAGGTAGACTTATCACAAAAAAGAATTACAGTGGTTTGAGGAACAATATGTAAATCACAAAGCAAATAAGACAACCATTGAATTTCACAGGTTGCCAATGCCAAAGCACGATACTCAGCTGCAGAGGAGGATCGTGAAACTGTGTGTTGCTTCTTGGATCCCCAAGAGATTAATGAATGACTAAGAAAAATGCAAAAGCCGGTAACAGAACGACGAGTTTCAGGGCATGATGCTCAGTCTGAGTCACAAAAATCTTTCAGTTGTAAAGGAGAATCACTAGGAAAGAAGAGTCCCACAACCAGGATTAGCTTTGAGATAACGAAGAATCCTGAGTGCTGCTTGGTAATGAGCCATTGTAAGAGCTTATAAGAATTGTGAGAGATGATTGATAACAAAACAAATGTCAAGCCTAATATTGGTCAGGTAGATGAGTTGTCCAATGAGTCGTCGATACATGGAAAGGTCTTCAAAAAGAGGACTCTCTTTGGAATGGAGCTTTGAGGATCCATAGAAGTGTTAGAAGGCTTGCATCCTAATAAGCCTGCAGCATCTAGAAGCTCTAAAGTATATTTCGTTTGGTTAAAGAAAATGCCCTTCCTTGATCTAGCAACTTCTAATCCAAGGAAAAATTTTAGTTGATCAAGATCCTTAATTTTGAATAAGTGATCAAGTTGAGACTTGAACAAAGCAATCTCTTGAGTATCATTTCCTATCAAAATCATATCATCAACATAGACAAGGATGGCTATGAATGCACCAGTAGCATATTAGTTAGTTAATAAAGAAAAATCAGATTGTGATTGGGTATAACCTGAAGCTATAAGAACTATAGACAACTTTTCATACCATTATCTACTAGCTTGTCTAAGACTATAAAGAGATTTTCTCAGCTTGCAGACCTGACCAGCTTTTGGAGGAACTACACCTTTAGGAACCTACATATAGACTTCTTCATGAAGATCTCCATGCAAGAAAGCATTGTTGACATCAAGTTGTTCAAGGAGCCAAATTTTAGTGGCTGTAATGGCCAATAAAAGCCTTACAGTAGTAATTTTAGCCACTGGAGAAAAAGTTTCTCTGAAATCAATGTCTTTTTGTTGTGTGAATCCCTTGGCTACTAGCCTAGCCTTGAACCTTTCAATTGAGCCATTAGTCTTGTGTTTAGTCTTATATACCCATTTGCATGTCACTGTTTGTTTTCCAATCAGAAGGTCATCAAACTCCCGGGTTCCAGTTTGAACTAAATCATTAATCTCATCATCCATGAATTTCCTCTAGTTCTCATGCTTCATTGCTAGTGCATAAGTTTTGGGTTTTACAAGAGATACTAAATGCAAAATGTTTATGATTGTTAGAAAATTTTGAATAATTAACAAAACTGGAAATAGGACATTTAAATAAAGAGGAATTTTTGCTCTCTATGTCCGCAACTACGTTGCAATGAAAATCCTTGAGGTAAGCAGGAAGTTTGGTGCTTCTAGTGGATTTTCTTCTAATAAGAGGTACATGGTTATTAGAAGCTGCGAGAGTGGGAGAGAAATAATTTTGTTGTGGGACAATACATGGTGTTTGTTGGTTTTGCAGTGGTGAGAAGGATGTAAGGAAAGAGAAATCAGTGTCTTGATAATCAGGAAAATGTGACATGACAAAATTTTTACTATTTGTATGATTGATAATATGCTTAAAAGGAAAACTATTTCATTGAAAGAAACATTTTTGGATAAAAAACCTCTTTAGTGTGTAAATCATAAAGAAATGAACCCTTGATCCCTGGTCTGTGACCTAAATAAACACACCGTCTAGCCCGAGGATCAAGTTTCGTCCTATCATGAGCCAAAGTTAATGGAAAAGCTTCACAACTAAAGACTTTAATAAAAGTTAAATAAGGAGAAGAACCATACAAAATATCATAAGGACTTTTGTTATGTAAAACCTTGTTAGGCAATCTATTAAGCAAAAAAATAGCATGAGATGTTGCAAAGTTCCAAAACAATTTAGACAAGTTACTTTGAAAAATAAGAGCCCTAGTAATGTTTAAAATGTGTTAGATTTTTTTTTTCCACCACTCCATTTTGTTGTGGAGTCTCAACACAAGACATTTGATGTTCTATGTCTTTGAGAAAGTAAAACTGATGCAAATTAAATTTAAGTCCTTAATCAGACCTAATGCATTTGACAATAGTAGAAAATTGAGTTTCAACCAAAGTAATGAAAGATTTAATGCAACCTTGTACTTCTAATTTAGTTTTCAAAAGAAAAATCCAAGTATGCCTAGAAAAATCATCCACAACAGTCAAAAAATATTTATGTCTTGTTGAAGATCCCACATCGACTAGAGATGAAGTCTTTCAATAGTTTATAAATGGGTAAAAACCTCACTTTACAAGCCGGTTTTGTAAGGTTGAGTTAGATTTAAAGTCCACTTCTTGAGATGGTATCAGAGCCTATTCTAGCAGGATTGTTGGGCTTATCGAGCCTCTATCGGACCACCCTTAAATAATATAGTCTCACGCACAAGTTGAGCAGTCTCGATATGAGCGGGTGTGTTGGAGATCCCACATCGACTAGAGATGAGGCATTTTAATAGTTTATAAATAGGTGCAAACCTCACTTTACAAGCCGGTTTTGTAAGGTTGAGTTAGGCTTAAATTCCACTTCTTGAGATGGTATCAGAGCGGAAAGTCGGACAAGCTTAATTGTTAAAGGTGGTGCAGCTGGACCAAGTACTATATTCACCCTAACCTTGAGCTGATCTCTTTTGGATAATAAAAAAACTGTTTTAGGAAGTGACAACACCAAAGGGATGGAAACCCTGCTGATCTCTAGAAGAGTTAATGATTAAACTTGATTGAAGAAGTCCTTGGCATCACCTAGGATTCCAATACCTAGGAAAAATTTTGCTAAACCCAACACTTTATCCCCTGGAAGATTTACTTTTCCAGAAATTACACAAGCAAATGCACCCCTCGAACAACAGATGAAGTTGTGGAAAAAGAACCCTGATGCTTATGTCCACCAACAAATTATCATTTATTATAAACGTTGGTTCCATTCAGGGTTGGTATTGGTTTTGTGTATACATTCTGGACATAGGAATTCTTGTTGTAAAAATTCTAAAATAGTTATGTTTTATAAGGGCATACAAAAGGGTGTGTTGTGTAATTTAGTTGAGCATGATTAGGTGTGTGGCTATTTGAAAAGAGAACGTTCCTTAAAAGTTTCGTATAGGACATCAGAATTGGAGTGAATTGATCTTGATTTTTTTTAGAATGGAATTCTGACTCCAACTCTGGTTGGGAATAAAACCCGTTTCCTTCCAACCTTGCTTGGGCTGGTAGGAATTATTAGGTGCAGGTTGAGTTCAATATTGTTAGATATTTGTTTTTGAAACTACACATTGATTTGTTTCAGTTTCTGAATACGTCTTTAATTATAATAATTGTTCTTAATTGTTTCTTAGACGTTAAGATAAATTTTTTTAGTTTTTGATAACTGCTCCTAAAATTTAAGAGGGTAATTTCATTCAGTTATTTTTCCTTTCTACAAGTATTATAAATGTAAGTTGTTCATGGCTCAGAGAAATAAGAAGAAATAACAATATATTTCTCTTCATACATTTTCTTTCATTCTCGTTCATTTTTATTATTTTATATCCTCCTATTCTATAAAATCAAGAATTGGTATCTGAGCTCTTTGTTCTTAAGGGCCTATGTGTGAGACTACGAGAAGAAAACAACAGAGGGAAACCAGTGAGCAACCTTTTGAGAAAAACAAAACTTCACCCATAGCCGAAAACTTCATGATAGCACCTTCGATTTTCTCTGGAGAAAACTATCAAATATGGTCTGTCAAAATGAAGTCTTATCTAGAAGCGAGTGGTTTTTGTGATGTCTGAAATGATCCAGCCGCTACAAGAAGATCTAACTGTAGCTCAAATAAAAAATTATGATGATGAAGCAATAAGAAGATTGAAGGCCAAAACTTGTATTCACTCTGCTATTTCTGATATTGTATTTACTAGAATTATGACCAGTGAAACAACTAAAGAAGCATGGGACACTCTCCAAGAGGCGTTTCAAGGGAATGAAAGAACTAGGCAGATACAAGTTCTCAATATGAGAAGAGAATTTGAGATGCTGAGAATGAAAGAGGTCGAGACCATCAAAGAATATTTTGATAGGCTCTTGGTAGTGGTCAACAAGATCCGACTATAACGTGAAGATTTACCTGATAGAAGGATCGTAGAAAAAGTTTTGGTGAGTCTCTCAGGAAGGTTTGAAGCAAAGATCTCATCACTTGAAGACTCAAGAGATCTCACAATGATTTCACTAACCAAGTTGATGAACTCTCTGCAAACCCAAGAGCAGAGAAGAATGTTGACAAAAGAGCCGGGTACTGAAGGAGCTTTTCTAGCAAAGTCACAATCGAGTTACAAAGTAAAGAAGAAAGGCTGAAAAAATGAGAAGAAAAGTGATGAGGATGGCAATGTCGAAAATGAGAAGTACTCAGCATGTCAACACTACAAAAAAACTTCTCATCCACATTGGAGATGTTGGTGGAGACCCGATGTAGTGTGTAGGTCCTACAATCAAAAGGGTCATGTGGAGAAGGTATGTAAAAGAAAGCAACAAGGGATGCAAATTGCTCAAGAGACCAATGACGAAAAGGAGGAGCATCTTTTTTTGGCGACTTGCTTTGCTAATAACATCACTATTGAAGCATGGTTGATTGATAACGGATGCACTCATCATATGACCTATGATAAAGGTATGTTTGTGAATTTGGACGAAACATACTACTCAAAGGTCAAAATTAGAAATGGAGACTATATTGAGGTTAAAGGCTTAGGTGATATTGTCATTAACACTAGCTCAGGAACAAGAACTATCTCAAATGTTTTGTATGTTTCTGAGATTGATCAAAATTTGTTAAGTGTCGGACAACTTTTAGAGAAAGGCTTTGCTGTTGTGTTCAAAGATAAAACTTGTGAAATCTTTGATACAACTGGTATTAAATTGATGTCAATAAAGATGAAGGGCAAAAGCTTCTTGACAAACATACAAATAGACTTAGCCTACTCTTGTGTGGTTGAAGTTGGGAATTGGGAGAAAGCATAAACAATCGAGAAAGCAGGAAAGAAGGATATTAAAGGCCTTGATGTTGTTCCAGAAATAACTGAGCAGGAAGGTTCTGATGAAAATGTGGATGATCCTATGAGAGGTACTATATCCCTATCTGACATATATCAAAGATGTAATATGGTTGGTTTTGAGCCTGCAGATTACAAAGATGTTGCAAGGGATGCAAACTTTGTTGCAAAGAGAGGAGAAGATAAAGTCTTACGACTAAAAGGCTTTGTATGGCCTTAAATAGGAACCGAGGGCTTGGTACAATAGGATTGATGAATTTCTTTTGAAGATAAGATTCAAAAGCAACTTTGATCTTGTCAAGCAATTCAAATATCAGATGCTGGAAATCTTTGAGATGAAAAATTTGGGAGACATGTCTTATTTTTTAGGAATGGAGACACATCAAACCACAGAAGGTATCTTTATTGGATAGCAGAAATATGCCAGAGGAGTGTTGAAGAAATTTGGTATGGATGACTGCAAAATGACAAGCACTCCACTGATGCAAAATGAAAAACTTTGCAAGGATGATGGTGCAAATGAGGTCAATGAACAATCCTGTGTTAATCAGAAGGATGGAATTGTTATCAATGTTGATAATCAAACAACCATTGCAATCTCCAACAATCTTGTGTTTCACGGGAAGACTAAACATATCAATATCAAATACTATTTCCTGATAGAAGTTCAATGTAGCAAGGAAGTTGTCTTAATTCATAGCAAGACTGAAGATCAATTAGCTGAAATTTTAACTAAAGCTCTTCTAAAAGGCAGATTTGAAGACTTAAGATAGAAGATTGGAGTTTGCAATTCCAAAATCAAGGAAGAGTGTTAGATATATGTTTTTGAAACTGCACATTGATTTGTTTCAGTTTTTGAATACGTCTTTAATTAGAATAATTATTTCTACTTACAATTGTTTTTACTTGTAATTGTTTCCTAGACGTTAGGATAAAGTATTTCAATTTTTTATAACTGCTCCTAAACTTTAAGGGAATAATTTCAGTCAGTTATTTTTCCTTTCTGCAAGTACTTAGATGAATAAGAAGAAATAATAATATATTTCTCTTCATACATTTTCTTTCATTCAAGTTCATTTTTTTTTATTATTTTATATCCTCCTAGTCTGTAAAATCAACATTAGATATCAATGTTGAGGTTGAGGCAAATTTTGTTGATTTGGCGACACAGTATTCGCATCCTATGGGAGATGTACGGAAGGTTACGAATAACTGAGTCTGTAACGAAGTGAAGGGTGATTTCCCCATTAAGGTGAGATTGAATCAGGGCTTCCTGAAATTTGGGATCGCGAGTTACAATTTTGCTACTTTTCAGCCTGCATTCAATTCTGTCTCTAATGATTACAATGTCAGCAAAGTTGGAGGAAACACTGCCCAACATATATTTATAGAAAGAAGATTACAATGTGTCTATGAACATAGCCACCATCTCTCTGTCATGTAATGAGGCTCTACCTAAGCGGTTAATTCCTCCATATGATTTGCTTCTGGGCTATACTCCACCTGTTGAAGAATACCTCGAACAGGATCAAGTGCCACTTACAATTAACACTTCAGATCCCCACGCAACTGGTGTAAAAATTGTCGAGATAATTGTTTTCACTAGCCCTGAATGACACCTCAGACAAGAGTTCTGCATAAAATTTGCATAAAAAATTATTAAAATTTAAAAATTTAAAAATATTTTTCTTGTGCCTTTTTTTAAAATAATTCAATTGAATATCCAAAATGACCGCACGGGTCATTCTAAATTCAATTTGAAAAAAATTGTACTATTTTGTTTAGATATTCAAATGACTGTACACATCACGTAATATCTAATACAAATTTTTTTCTCTGAAAAATACAAAAATATTTCAAATTTGTAGGAGTAATGAGCATGGTCATTCACGCCTCCTTGTATTCCTGCAAACTAGTTATAAATTTCAAAAATATAAAATATTTAAAATATTAAAAAATATAAAATTTTCAAAAAAAATTAAAAAATATAATTTTTTCAAAATTAAAAAAATATCAACAACAAACAAACAATTTTCTATATATACGTAGAGCAAGGTCAAATCCTAGCCGGGTTCCAAAATTAAAAGTAAATATTTTCTTTATTTTATTTGCATTTTTTTTAAATAACCACTTTGAAAAATCACACACTTATTCTATTATTTTAATTAAAAGTATATTAGTTGTGAGAAGGGTGCTAATATCTTTTCTCTACGTAATCGACTTCCGGATCCGATTTCGCAAACTATATCCTTATTTTCAACTTTTCTATAACTTTTCAAAATAAATTATGATGACAACTTATTTTCTGTATTTTTAAAATTTTCATTGTTTTCTCTTTTGGATTACCCGTACCCATCACGATTCCAGTTGCAACAATACTATTTTTATATATATGTTTTTAGTTAATTATTTTTTATTTTTAAAATATTATTTTATTTTAAATTATATGATGTAATTTTAAAATATTATTAAAGATAAAATAGAATATATATATATATATATATATATATATATATATATATATAAAATAATTTTTTTTTTTCATACTATTGTATATATAACTCTATTATTGTAGATATAAAAAATAAACAAAACAAATATAGAATGGAAATTTGAATGATAAAAAATTCTAATAATATTTAAAAACTTAACAAATAAAAAATAATAATGACTCACAATATGAAATTAAAAAATAAAAGAAATTTAATAATAAATAAAAAATAATAAAATAATAAAATATTTTAACCTATTGCGTTATATTCTATTGATTCTTATTAATAATAAAGCTTCATTATACTGATTCTTATTGATAATAAAGTATAGTAATAAATGTCTGACACCAACACTGAACATTGGTGTTCATAATAAACATTTGTGTCCATGGATGTGGTGTTCATGGTAAACATTTGTGTCCATGGATGATATAAGTTATAGTAATAATTTGTATTATATATGGATCTTTTATGCTTTTATTATTACTCTATTAACTAGATTTAAAATTTAAAAATAATCAAATTTAACTTAGTATTAAAATTTATTTAATAAGTATTTCTCTAAATATATGAAAAAAATATTGGAGTTTATAATACGATAAAAAATAATATTTTATAATAATTACTTCAATTTAATAAATTCTTTACTATAAAATAAAGATCAAATAGTATATAAATTAATTTTAGTTTATTAAAAAAAATTATTTCCCTATTATTTTTTATTGTTAAACCGAAGATTTTATAACATTTTCTTTTATCCTCTTTAAACTAACAGTGAACCTTAAATATTTCATTATAAGTTATTATATAAATATATAAATGGTAAGATATAGATATTTTACTATAAGTCAAGAAACATAATTAACAATTAACATGTACCCTCAACTCTTCACATTCTACATTTTTTTCTATATATATTCTCAAAATTACTAACTTGTTATGGTTACTTATCATTAAAAGAAGACCACTTTTATAATACATAATCATAACAATATTAATATTCATATAATTTATATGAAGTTAAGAAAAAAAATCATGACCACTTTCTATAAAATCATGTTTTTATGTTATGAACTTCTAACCTACTTCTTTTTCGTTCTCTTCTAAATTGTATTTATATTAACATTTCTTTTATCAGAAATTAACAAAAGTTATAATTGACTAAAAATGTATTTTAACATTATATCATCATCAAACTCCAAGAAATAATCTAAAATCAAACATAACATGAATCTTAATTAAAATAACCAACTGATATACAGAAATGTTAACATCTCATCACACATTTAATTTATTTATTTATTAAGTATAGCTTACTATGTAAACATAATTACTGTAAATATTTGTTAATTCTTAAAATGTAAACATATTTTGTTTATAGTTGAGGATGTGTTAATGTAATTGCAAGAGATTCTCTAGGATAAAATTGTAAAAGCATATATTTTGTTTATAGTTGATGATGTGTTAGTTTAATTTCAAGAGATTCTTTAGCATAAAATTGTAAAAACATACACATGCAAAAGACAATTTTTTTAAATTAATATATAGTTTTCTTAACTTGAAGTCTGATTTCTGTATCAATTATGAAAAAAAGTTATTTATCATATTATATATATATATATATATATATATATATATATATATATATATATATATATATATATATATATATAAAAATATTTTTTTTTTTATATATATTTTATATGCTATATTTTATTCTATAATAACAATTATTATTTAATAACTCGTTTTCAAAGTTACATCACAAATTAATCATTATTATTGTTTAATTCTTATTTTAATTTTTAATTTTTATTTCCTATTTAATCATTATTATCATTCTTTTGGTGGACTGTTGAGTACTGACATTATTTATAAATCTTTAACTCCATTTAGCAACTTTTTTAGTTGTATATATATTTCAATTTGAAAATGTATTTTAATAAAGAATTTTTAAAAGAGCAATTCAGATTTTTATAAATTTAAAATGTTACACAAAAATAGTTGGATAAAAAAACTTAAGAAAATTTTTTAGATCGTTATAATTTAAAAAATAATAATTATTTAAGGTTATAGAATTTTTAAATTGAAAAAAAGTATATTCTCTATACATTTCTAAATTACTCATATATTAGCACATCACATTACAAGTCATTCATGCATTATTAATTATTTCATCATTGTTTTTCGTTTATTTATTTATTCATTATTATCATTTTTTTGTCTATTCTTTTAAAAATATAGAGTAACCTAATACTTTTTACTAGTTAGGAAGTAATGATAATTATATAGACTGATAACATCATTTATTTATATTTTTTAATTTTGAAAACATTTAAAATTTTCTAATATTATTTTAACAGAGATTAATTTACATTTTCAATTTTTTACACATATATTTAAAACAGAATTGTTTATGTCGTAATAATTAAATTTAGCCTTTCCAAAAAATCATTATTTTTATTTATTATATACCTACAGAAAAAATAGATTTAAGGAATTCAAATTTTAAACCTCTCAACTTTTTATTTTAAAATTGTTTTATATAAAAAAAAATTCTATAAAAATTTTAAGCCAGCCTTCTAGTTAAGTTGACCAAAATCCTTGAGCATCCAGTTGAAAATATTTAAAGAATGAGTTATAGGAATACTGTATAAAGGAAATGACAGATAGAGTCCAAGAGCAAATATTCTATGCATGAACTAGAAGATAAACTTTGTTAAAATTAGCAACTTGCAAACGTCAAATTAAGTGTTGTCTATTTTTGACCAATTAACAATAACAATGACATGTTTATTAATGTCATCCGTCTAAATAAAATTTTCAACTCTTATCAAAGCAAGATTAATTGACTATTTATAGAATTGAAAAATTAGGTAAAAGAAAATCAATCATTATATAATTAGACAATTAAACTATTCGCCTCATAGTAAAAGTTTTTTCTTTTCACAAGAACTAAGCTTAGTTTTAACTTACTTCTTACTTTTAACTTTATCAACAAGAAGTTGCAAAAAATAGTTGTGGGAGCACCAATAAAAATAAGAATATCTAGATAATTTAGAGAATAGACTTCATCTTACAATCAAGCACATTTTTAATTTTTGTGTTAAAAATAAAAGAGGTATAAGTAGAGAAGTAATGACTTTAAACACATTCATCCATTGATCCGAAACTAAATCATATGAATAGAGAAAGTTGATAAGGTTAATCAAAGTTCTTTTATTGGCCTTGTAAAAAACACGATCAAATTAAAGTACATGAAAAGAAAAATTAAAACCTTTTAGTTAGTAACTGATAGCATCTTTTGAGTGTTAACAAGTTCAGAAATCTCTCTATTTAACACTTTTTTAGCAAGATAAAATAAAAGGGATAAATGATCTTCAATTAGTATTTATAATATTCCTTTATATAATTTTAAGCCTAAAATTGGCCATTGCAATAGGTCTAAAATATTTAATGAAGTCAGTAAAATTAGGAAAGCTATTTGGGTGAAAAGCTAAATAAAATGATAGGAGACAAACATTCCTAATTTATAATCATAGAACTTTGATAGTGGAGAGAGAAGAGTTATCTACCTCTAATTGATGGATAATTTACGTTAGAGGAGTGCATTTATAAATGAGCCTTCTTAACTCATTTTTGGATTCTAAAAGTATAACATATCTAAAAAATAAAAGTGAAGAAAATGGAAACTTGTAAGAAAAATGTAGAAAGAATTCAATAACTTTCATTGAAAATTACAACCTCTCTCTTTTACATGAAAATAACAATAACCTATCATAATAAAAGGAAATTAAAGTTCTCTCTAGATGACCTATTAAAAACTAAAGTTAAAGAGACTCGTTTATAAATGCAATCCTCTAACATAAACCATCCATCAATTAAAGGTAGATAATTTTTCTTTATCCCCACCATCAAAGTTCTATGACTATAAGTTAAGAGTGTTTCTTTCCTATCATTTTATTTAACTTTTCACCAAAATAACTTTACTAATTTTACAATCACCAACTTTAAGCTAATTTTGGTAAATTTTCAAAATCTTAAGATTCCATGTTGCTCATGTATCCGATATGCCATGGGAGGATCAACACCATTCAAACTTATTAGTGTTTATTGGTTTTGCCATGTCATCTGCTAGGTTATCTTTAGTGTGAATCTTCTACATATCCTCACACCCTTCTTTTATGGCTTCCCGAACTAATTGATGTTGAATACCAATATGTTTTGTCCTAGAATGAAAAATTGGATTCCTTGTATCATGCAAAGCACTCTAACTATCACAACACACAACAATCTTATATTGTTTGTGCTCGAGTTCCTCCATTAACCTTTGGATCCAAATAGATTCCTTGCATGCTTATGTAATTTCCATATATTCAACTTCTATAGTCGATAGAACTACAACAGTCTGCAACTTAGATAGCTAGCTCACAACTCCTCCTACAAGTGTGAAAACATAGCTTGTAGTAGATTTTTGTTTGTCAAGATCACTTGCAGAATCTAAATTAACATATCCATTGAAAATGAACTCTGATCCTCCAAAGCATAATGCAATACTTGAGGTCCCTTTGATGTATCTTAGGATCCTCTTAACAACATTCCAATGCTCTTTATCCAGATCTGCCATAAATCGACTAACCACCGCAACTGCTTGAGCAATATCTGGCCTTGTACAGATCATTACATACATAAATGTATAAAGTACTCGAGACATTTCCATCCTCTTTGCTTCACTACTAAGGTACATACTTGAGGATAATTTAAAATTGATAGGAAGTGGAGTTGAAATTGGTTTACATTTTTGCATGTTGAAGAGCTACAAGATCTTCCTCAAATAATTATTTTGAGATAGTCGAATATTCCCATCCTTATTGTCTCGGTGAATTTACATCCCTAAAATCTTGTTTGCTGGTCTCAAGCCCTTCATATCAAACTCCCTAGCCAACTGTGCCTTCAATTCTTGGATTTGATCTTTGTTGAGGCCTACCACCAACATGTCATCTACATACAACAACAATATGATGAAATCATTATCACCAAACCTCTTGTAATAAATACAATGATCTGAACTAAGTCTATTGTATCCAACGCTAATAACAAAGGAATCAAATCTCTTATATCAACACCTTAATGCCTAGTTTAGACCATACAAAGATTTGGTCAACCTACAAACCAAGTTTTCTTTTCTTTTCGTTGTTCCTAGAAACCTTGTGGTTGGAGTATATATATCTCTTCTTCAAGTTTGTCATGAAAAAAGCATTCTTTACATCTAGTTTCTTAAGATGTAAATCAAATAAAACACACATTGCTAGAACTACTCTGATAGTAGTTAATGTCACCACTGGTGAAAATATTTCATGAAGGTCAAGACCTTCTTTATGAGCATATCCCTTAACAACCAATCTTTCACAATATCGTTCCACCTGATCCTTACTATCTCGCTTGATCTTGTAGACCCATTTGTTACCAATAAATCATTCCACCTGAACATCTTCCCAAACACTCTCCTTCTAAGTTTCTGCCTATGGTCATTCCCATGTATTTAAACAAAATTTGCATACGACTAAAATTTAAGATTGTGGAGTAGTGATGCAATGTGCCAACCTCAACGTTGATTGCCCTTATTTGGCTCTTATTAAAATTGACCCTAAGACCTGATATTAGCTCAAAGCATCTAATGATACTTTTTATAACCATGATATTTTGATACCTAGGTTTCGTAAAGAATAGTGTATCATCCCCAAATTGTAGAAGACTAACCTCTACCCCGTCCAGCCCAACTCTTACACCTTCAAACACGTTCTTACACAATGCATGCCTTACAATTCCAGCTAACCCTTTTGCTACAATTAAGAATAGGAATGGTGTCATCATGTCACCTTGTCTTAACCACTTCTTAGGTTTAAATTCTTTTGTTGGGCTACCATTCACTAAAGTTGAGATAGTGGGTGATTTCAAACATGACTTTATTCATTTATTCCATCTACTACTAAAGTCTAGGCTACCCATCATATAATATAGAAAATTTCAATCTACTGAATTATCGGCTTTCTCATAGTTCACTTTAACGAATCCCACCTTTCTTTCTGGCCTAGATCTCACCAGTCACCTCATTGGTTGTCATAATACTATCAAGTAGTCCCCGACCACTTAAGAATGCATATTGGCTACTATCTATTACTTTTGGAAGTATTAATTTTATCTTATTTGCCAATGCCTTAGTTATGATTTGTACAAACAAACCACCAGAGAAATAGGCCTGAATTCACTCAAATTCATTAGATTTTCTTTCTTAAGCATTAGTGTAATAAATGAAGCATTGCAAACCCTGGGTAAATAGCTAGATTGCTAGAAGCTTTTTACAACAATTATGACATCTCCTTTGATGGTTTCCCAATTTCTCTTTACAAATTAAAAGTTATAACCATCAAGTCCAAGACTCTTTGTTCCACCACATTGGCTCACTACCTCTTTTATCTCTTCCTCTTCAAATTCCCAACACAACTGACTATTATCCTCTTTAGATATAGTGAGTAAATGTATCCCATCTATGCTCAACGCATGTCTTGGTCCAGCTGCAAACTTGTTTTGAAAGTATTGTTTAACTTCATGTTTCACTTTAAATGGTTCCCCACACCATTCACCATGTACATGTACACCTTTAAGTTCATTAACCATCTCTATTTAATGTTAGAGTGGTAATATTTTGATTTTGTATCACCCTTCAACAATCATGCAGCCCTTGATTTTTGCTTAATTGTTTATTATTCCATCATACTTAATTCTTTAAGCATGTATGGTAACATGTTTTCCCTCATGTCCTCATTTAAAAGTGCTATCATCGTCCCTATTATGTAACTCCTCAATTTCCTTAATCACTTGTGTTTTCTTGAGGTGTATGCACCCAAATACCTCTTTGTTCAACTTTTTGATATCATTTTTCAAGCTTTTGAGCTTAATCTTTAAAGTTACCATGTTGTTCTCATTATTTTGGTACGATTCTCACCTTCCCTAGATAAGGTTTCCAAACCCTAGTTCTCCCTACGTAATATCCAATGTTCTAAATGGTCTAGGTCTCCAATCGATTGATACATTCTTTAGGACTAGTGCACAATGATCTTCTAAACATTATGTACTATTTAGACCTTGGGCAATACGACAACGAATTTTGTGTAACTAATGTTCTATCCAGCCTGCTCTTAACGATATCTTTCAAGCTATACTAGGTATACCTCCTCCCAACCATTGGTATATCTTGGAGCTCATTTGCTTTTATAAAATCATTAAACTACTCTATTTCAGTACTATTATTACTCTCATAGATCATACTCTTCCTCTCCTTGTGCCACCTTATATCATTAAAGTCCCTAAATACACACCATGCATAACCTCTTTCACACCTTTTAATTTGTTCAATATCCCACAATTGAATTTTCTCACTATTTATACATGGTGCATATACATTCATAAGTGCAATTGGTACTTTTTGTCCACCTCAATTGCTCAAATATGTGCTTATAACCATTACATGTCCTTTTCCTTCCTTAGTCCTCTAGCAATTAAATATTTCATTATGTCATAGAGTTAGAATTCATTTACCTTCACTATCCACCCCTTTTGTACCCACCCAATATTATTATCCCCCAAAGATTGTAACACAAATCACGCCCCATAGTTTTCATCTTTGTTTCATGTATACATAGTACTTTTGACTTTTCCTTATTTAATAACTCCTTAAAAAAAATTCCATTTTATTGTCCCCAAATCCCATATGTTTATATTGATAATGATCATTACATAAACTGACCCACTCTTGCTTCTCTTTTCTTTCCTATGGTTTTATCCTTTTCCTCTAGTATTAAATTTTCCTATTACCATATTGTCACTGCCCTGACTCATAACTACTATTTGTTGGCTATCTCCCATAGTTTTCTCTCCTTGGTTCTATTTGATTAATATAGTATAAGTTATTACAGTTCTTAATGTCACTATTAAAAGGGGAATTAGAAAGTTTATGAGGTTTTGACCTTTTACCCTTAGCCAATTGTGTCATTCTTTTGCCTCTCTTCGGTGACATTGCCACCTTGTGTTGACTATTCTTCAACAAGTGTACCGAGTTAAAAGTAATATAATGTATGAAATAGGAGTGTCAAATGCACGAGGAACAATATTTGTTTATGCTTCAAGTAAGCAATGCTTACTGAGTAGAACGAGATTTGAAGATCTATGTTGTTTGGAGCAGTGAAAATAACAAAATGAGATATAATAAAAACAGTTATCAACGTATTCAAGTTAATTGAAGATGTAGTAAGATAACTCGGGATTGAACTTCATTTATCTTGCTCTTTTTGTATTATGGGCTATATGAGATTACTCGTTGTTTCTGCACAAATAAAATTCATTCAAGTTAATTCCTCATGCATGAAATTCATAAGTTAACTTGTTGAATCCCGATTTCCCAGCTATCTACCAACTTAACCAGCTTTAAGAGTAGTTGTAAAACACAATCAATGTAGTGGGATCCATTCTTGGCATAACATAATATTGAGAATTTCGTTTAAGCCAGATTCTTGAAAATAATTCCCAGTCAAATCCAACACACACACACAAGGTTGTTGTAAGAGGAGAATGTTTTCTGCACCCAAAAACTGTTGCTGCAGCCGCCACCCCTTTCCCAAGAAGAACTATCTCATTTATACTTTTGACCTCATTTTCGCTTGGGCCATTATTCAGTAAGTGTCCTCCTTTCTTTGGACCATTCTTGCTTGGGCTTTTCCTACTCGCTCAGCTATGTAGCTTTTGCAATGTTTCTTTTGGGTAAGCCCTCATCTTCCTTCATTACTATTTTTTGTCTTTTATGCTTTTAAACCTGGGATTTATACAAGATTTTGGAATCAAATGCTTTCATTAATCAAATTACTCATGCAATTGTATCTTAAATCAAAAAAGCCTTAAATGAGGATATTATGCTAATTCATATCACAACTAAAAGGCAAAAGTCATTCAATTTCACAAGAAAATGCACTACAAAATGGCATGTATCACCTTGCTAGTTTCACCCATGTTTGCCTCTCGTACAACTCGTTAGGCTAGTTGTACTTCGCTTATATGTTGCATTCCCTCCCTATGGTGGTAGCTCATTGTCTGGGTTGGAATAATTTGTTGTTGTAAATCCGGAGGAGTTAACTTCCCCATATGTGGCTCTAACCTTCCATTGTGACATGCCTCTGGTGATTGATTTGCATCGGTACTGTCGTGACTATGGTTGTTCCCTTCGTGCCCCCAATTGTCTCCCCCCGACTTACTTTCTCCAATCTTGATTTGAGGGCTTCGTCCAATTTCTCGTACCCTAGTTTCTCTAATGCTTTTTCCACTCCCTTTGTTTGCCACGTCATCTATGTAATTTTTTGGCTTCGTGGTTGCTTTTCTTATCGGCTGAGTGATCAGCTCATTCCTTGAAAAAATACCATGCATGATATGTCAAAAAAGCCCACACTTTCTTTGATCGGACTCTGACAAGTGAATCGTTGGGACTCTCTTTGGTGGCTAAGCTATGTGTCATCCTGGTTTTTCGATGACTCTAGCTGGTTCGTCATGTTCAAAAGATGCACTTTTTCCCACCATCTCGCATCCCTCCTCATCATCTGATTGTACACTATTTTGACAATCGTTCCCACCAAAGAACTTGTATATGAGAGAGTGTTATCTATACATCATCATCGCTTCTATCATGGTCCACCGTTGATACCTCTTTCTCTAAAATTTCACGATATATCATCACATTGTCTGGACTATCAACCTTTACATCAATTGGGAACCTCACTCTTAGTCTTGCAAACTCTAGTTGTTCACATGCGAATGTGACCCTGTCAACATCCATGAGTGTTTCCATTGGCACGGTAATTTTTCAAAAATAATGGGATGTTTAATGAAACAATGGTAGACCTCTACATCTAGTCCAGACAATTTTATTTCATGTATTCTCCTTATTTGTCCATGAAACAATAGAAAATAATTCTCTTACTAAGTAGCAGAGATTAAGTGAGTGATATGTGAATTAAGATTAAGTAAGTGATATGTGGAGTAGTGATTCTATCAATACCCCTATAATCTGAAATAATAAATCCCTAACATAATCCGGGAAAAGGGTATGAAGTTACTTAAAATTGTGTTCATGAAATGTTATATTCAATAAATAAATTATTTATCTTAAAATGGAGTATAAATTATTTTATCTTAAAATGGAGTGTATTCTTGAGGAAGCCAATAATTTGTTCCTACACTGGATAAAGATACCAGAATTGTTGCCACGCCCTTTTTGAGTTGAAATTACTATTGTTCTGTTGCAATTCTTAATATTCATGTTTTTCAAACTCTTGGCAACAATTGCAGTTGTGAACGGAAACTTCAAAAATTTTAGGACTCATTTATTTCACGGAATATTTTCTGAAATATGAAAGGTTATGCAACACATTCTCGAATGCTTTATTTTGAAGCTACATTTCGTGTTATTCAGATTTTATTTTCGCGTGAAGGGATGAGTAAATTATTATATTAATAAATGAAGTTATTTTCTAGCTTCCATCATAACTCGTCTTTTTATTTTAATTAATTTAAAATTAAAAAATATGAACTAAAATTAAAAAAAAAATGTTTCTAAAAATGTGAAAAAATAACCAAACGTATCTTAAAACATGTCTAAGAATAATAATAATCCAATCATAAGTAAATTATATTTCCTCTGATATAAAACCATAACTTCAGATACAGTCTCAAGTTGCGATTTGCATTGTTTTTTAAAACTTTGCCAAAATCATAATCGGACAAACCCTGAATCCTAAACCTAAAGTAAAATCAATGTCTAAGGGGAACTCTTTTCATTTGGACCCTTTAACAATTCAATATAGAATTTAGAATAAGAATATCACCAAAGTTCAAAACTAATGGATAATGACACAGTCGTCTCAAAATTACTCTTTTCCGTGTTGTATAGGTAACTATATTGTTAAAAGGGTTACAACATGATTTTATAGTAATGCCAAATATCAAGCTATAATTATCTTATTTAAGAGTTTAGGAAAGGAAATCAGTTTGTTAAGTGTAAAAGAAAATATTGAAAAAATTTAACACCAATAAATTACGAACAAATCATATAAAAAATTAAGAAACTCTTCACCCTAAACTATTAATGCAATAAATTTTTAGATTTCCTTTTTGATATACTATTTATCTTGTTAATGCAAATTAATATGGAAGCCAGAGTCATTATTAAAATAATATATTAAAAATTATGAGTTGGAAGGAGAACTCACATGGAGAATTGACTGATATAGAAAGTTTAGCTATATATGAACAAAATAACTTCAATGTGTAAGAATTCATCCATTTCTATTCTCTACTATACTGGAACATCCTATATCAAGTTATAAATTTCCATTATCAAGCTCTTCCACATCTCTTTTCTACTAATAATCTAAACAAATGTTGCAGTGTGACAAAGATGATGTGAAACTTTATACATATAGAAATAAATTATTTAGATATAACTTACACCAATTATTACATCATCCATACTTCTTACTATTTGTCAATGTCTCGTTCCTTATATATATAGAGAGAGAGAGAGAAAAGTCTGTATTTCTTTATTTTAAGATATTATAATACTTTTAATATATAGTTAAATTAAAAAAAAACTGTAATTTTTTATGTCTCGCGTTTCAGGGTTTAGTTCCTCTAACCCAGCCCAACGATTCATATAATTACTGAAATGATAAAAAAATTTAGTGAGAGGAACGACGTTCGACAGTGACAAAATTTACGTATATAAAATTGTTAGAACTCTTTTTAATTTATGATTATATTGATTGGTGTATTTTCTTTTATTAAAATTTGAATTAGATGTATGATCTAATTTTATTATTTTACAGAACTTCTACCAAGTACCTCACTTACTATTTTTACTGTTAACATGTTATAACATGCCACTTGGGTCATTTTTCTACATATGATGTAAAAGAACAATTTTATATTAAGATTTTAATCGTAAGTTTAATTTGATAAGAAAGAAAATTTGCATATCACGTTGAATAGGAACGATTTCGTAATATATAAGAAAAAGTATCATTCATTTATTTGAGATATTCTTTATTTAAGATTTTGAGTTAAAAATAATCTCTTGACTTTTTTTTATATATAATGTTCATGACCAGTAGATGTTGAATTTTTTCAATATCTTTTCTTAGAAAATCGTATCATAAGATATGATGGAGTGGAACGAAAGTGAGTAATTGAATCTTATATTGTAGAGATCATGTATATTGAAAGTCTTTTTGACACAAGGTTTAAAGTAATTGTGTTTGGCAATAAAAAATGTGGCATAAGTGAAAGATTGTTAGGATTTCAAGTGTAATCTTTTTGTCAACAATAAAAAATAAACTAACAGGAACATTTGTAATGTTCTAATCCTTTATACAAAAAGACTTTCAACCCTACTTCAGTTAATGTAGGCAAAAGGTAACTAAAGCTCAATAACTTCACCTTCAACCTCCTCCACAATAAATTATGAGAATATTTCATCTTGTTTTTCAACATAAAAATGACAAATATAATAAGCATACATATTTACATACTCATCACCGGTGTAATCATGTTGCATTTCCTTTAAGTATTGGCTTTCAACATTGGTTTAGATGCTTTAGTAACCAACCCACAATAATTTTGAAACTTGCAGTATTCCATTCTCACCTACAAAACATGTCACGCAAAAGACTATCGACCAATAACATGTAATCACTGTCAAAATCGAATATGGTATATACTACAGATAAGTTCTTATTTGTGTAGCTTCCATAACCAGTACCCAAAATCTGGCTCAAATCCCAATCAACTAACAACCCATATCCCTTACATCTGGCCCTAAAGCCCTATGAAGCCAACAGTTTTAAGCATGTTAGTGAGTCAAGGCACCAATCAAACAATAAGATTCTCGATTAACTTGAGTTACAGTAAACACCTCCATCATATTACACTTCCGATTCTTAAAGATAACATCATTTTTCTGATTTCATATGTTTCGTATGATTGTCAATCAAACCATTCTCCACATAGCATTACATTTATTACCCATCCCAGCCAATTCATATCCTAGCCAATGTTTACTAGCGGTCAATGTGATAGCAGGTCAACCCATTTGTCACACATTTGTCAAAAGGTTTCATTACAAGACAAAAAATAATGATTAACCCTCTACTCGAATAAGTTACAAATGACACATTTAACATTATTAAGGATTTTTCTCTTTTGTAACTTATCGCAGGTTGGAATTCTATTAGAACTCCACAATTTTTCAAACACTTCCTTATTCTCCCTATTGCTTGCCTTAACCAAGGTATATTACACCTCTCTTACTCCATACTCATTATGATGAGCCCTTGTTCAAACCTATTGGTCCTTTATATCTATTTTCGGAACATTGCCCTGGATACATTGCATGAACTCCTCTAACATTGACTTTTCCCACTTAAACCAACTCCTTCTCCATTTCAAATTTCTCTCTCAATCTTGCCTATTCCATACCTCCATGTCTGCTACCTTCCTCCCTTATTGATCTAAATTGGAATAAAGTCTAGGGTACGAATACTTTAAAGTTGTTTTTCCAACCCACAAATCTTCCCAAAAGAATATGTCACTCTCTTTTCCAACCAGTCATTTAATATTATCATTAAAACATTTCCTGTTACCCCTTTTTCACATATACTTCTCAAAGCTTTCCACCATATAGACTCATCATGCCCTCTCATAAGAATTGATGTTTTATCTTTGTTACTTCATTAATCACCGTTTATGGCATTTTAAAAATAGACATAAGAAACAAAGGCGTTGTGTATGTATTTGAATCTAAAAAGATGTAAAAGTTTTATCGTATCATGGTAACCTACCAAATGCATTGTAGAGTGAAGGTAATTTTAGTCATATTATAGATGTTGTAGGAAAAAAAGAAAGAAATGAGATAGAGAAAAAGTACAGCACAAAAGGTCAAATATATACAACACAAATGGAAGAAATGATGCATATGGAAGAAATGATGCATATTTTGTGGGTCACAAAAATTATAAAAAGAAGACATTAAGGAAGGGTATAATAGTGTTTCACTAAAAAATCAATTTGTTGTTTTTTCTTTCAAATAAATTTAAAGGCGTTATGTTATAGTATAATGTATAAAATGAAAAGAAAAATTGATTTAAATGACAAAAAATGAACAAGATAAAGATGTAAGCAAACTTATACATGTATAAAAATTTATTAGTTAAATAATAAATTTATAAGTGTGAAGAAAATTTATATACAATATATAGGCAATATACTTATTGTTCTTCAATCATATTCGATAATTTAAATTTTATTAAATGAATTATATATTACTAGATAAAACTCTTGACATGATTGAATAACAACACCCATATCTATGGTATTGTATGTAAGTTTTATCTTAACTATATACACTTAAAATTTTCGAACTCATAAGAAATTATACAATTTAAAAATATATCTATTTAACAATTTCTGGAATACATGAACAATATTGAATAATATTAGTTGGAAGAACTATATAGTGCGGAAGACTTCTTGGTACCATGCTACATAAAGATTGGTCAAAAATCCATCTTGTCCTATTTGATTCTTGACCGTGGACTTAAATATCTCATAAAAGAACTTATGATACATCAAACTCCCTCACAAATGTAAACGGAAAAATAGAAAGGTTTCGTCATATATTAACTATATGTGATCGGGAATGGTCAATAATCGACCAATTTTGATGTGTTTTTTTTCTATTAATTCATTTGTCAATCTTAAAATTGTGTTTTCTAGAAGATAAATTCTCAACAAACCCAATCTTAAGAAAAGTCACGTAACTGAAAGTAAAATCATTACTGAATTATTTATATAAATGTAAAGAACTTTCTTTACACCAAATTTAATAATTTTGATAATAATGTTTTAATTTTTGTTTTTTACTCAAAAAATTAACACATAATTCAAAAGTTTATGTTTTGGTATCGTTAATGTCGTGTTTCATGAGGGAAATAGAGAAACGATGAAAAATGAAGAAAAGAAAAAACATAAAAGTGTGTATTATTTGGTTTGATTAAAATAGTGAGCAAATGAATAAAAATAATTAGATCTCAGACCTTTTTAAAATTAAATAAAAATAGAAATTATGATATAATTATTAATAAAGACGGCTCCTCTTTATAACTGTTTTTAATATACACAATTTATTACAAATTTTATCCTTATAAATATAACTTATTTTATTAACTTTATTATTTATAAAAACTACTTATAATGAATAATAATTATCACCAAATACTATATAATTCTAAAATTATAAGATTAACAAAGTATTTATTGTGTAAATTTTTCATATTTTTTTCATAGTTATTATAATATTAATTCTTTTAGGTATACTTATTTATATCATTACATAATGGCAATATATATTTTTTTTTACAACCACATTTAGTGTCTTCTTTTTATTTAACAATTTTATCGAGGATATAATTTTTTAGCTTCCCCGTTTAAAATAATATAAACATACATTTTTTCTTAATTTTTAAATCATTCTTTTATAATTATATTATTTTAAATTATATCATTTAAATTAAAAATATATATATACACAGTTTTGAAATTGCATGTGTTTGCGTTAGTAATTGATAATCATAATACACAGTTTAGCATAATCTATATATAATGGATTATACATTTATAATTAGTTATTAAAATATTATTATTATTATTAAAAAAATTGTTTAGTTTATTTTATTTCTCTATGAGAGATTGACTTTCCTTCTATTTACTTCTCTTGTTATGTTATTTTGCCAACGCGGTGGAAAAAACTATTGGATTCAATATCGGAACAAATTAAATAAAAAAAAATAGTTTACTTGAACTGACTATAGGCTATTTTAATTTGTTCTTTCTTTTTTCTTACTTGTATCCTTCAATAAATAACCTTTCATTACATTCTTATATAAAAAAAATGCATTGAACATGCATCATCCCTAGTAAAACAAGCAAGAACGTGTGCACTTTAGTGTCAACCTCAATACAAGGACAGATAATTGACTATAAATTAATAGTTTATCTCAAATTAGGTCAAGAACAAGTTTTCGTAAGAAAATGGAGAAATTGACGTTAACAAAAATGTGCTTATTTGCCCATAATTGTTTCACCCTTTATTTAAGGAACAAGCCAACCCACCATTCTTAGTTCTCAATCCACCTTTGTCAACGAGAAATATAAAATTAAATAGTGAAGCTCGAGAACCATGTTAAACCAATCAACCTCGTAAATAAAATAAAATAAACCCAAGTATCAATTATAATATATCTTTAATGAATTTATGCCTTAAGTTGAGCTTCTAACAAGTGATGTCTTAAAACATTAATTTCATTTTCAATTTCGCCCTTTTAAGATCAAATATTAGCATGTTAAAAATAATTTGTATGAGGAATTTAAAGGTATTTTTCTCCTTAATTTCATGCAAAATGATTGAATAAAGGATGTTCTGTTACCAAAATAAAAACTAAAGGATGTTCAATGTGATAATTATTTTGCTTAGAATGTATTAAAGTCAATGAGAGTTAAAACCTTTTCATTGAAAGGTGGTTTATGTAGTCAAAGCGAAGTTAATTCATAGGTGTCTACGGATAGGTTAAAAAATGTCGGTTCCATTCGTAAAAACTTATCTTTACTAATAATTTTTTTTTTCAAGAAAAAAAAAAAAAAGAGGAAAGCCATATTATATTAAGAAAATTCTTTGATTAACTCATAGCTAAATAAATAATCCTAATAAAATATGTAGCTAAGTAAATTCCTGATATACCATGTGTTTTTTTTT
>Ga0209700_102038_pt1 | contig 41668 bp, 28 predicted proteins | sample SiratroredBW_FD_187528 | JGI IMG/M metagenome (GOLD analysis project Ga0209700, IMG submission 187528) | Root nodule microbial communities of legume samples collected from California, USA - Siratro red BW (SPAdes) (version 2) | ecosystem: Host-associated > Plants > Roots > Nodule | place: USA...
ATATATATATATATATATATATATATATATATATATATATATATATATATTAGTTCAAGTTATGTTTAGTTACATGGCATTTATAAGTCTCAACTCTTATTTTCACTTAAAAAAAATGAAATACAAGTTATTTTCCTTACAAAAAAGTAGTTTCAAAGCATGACTTCAACAAGAAAACTTAAACACGGTCTTCATTCAAAGAAATAATGAAAGATTGTATTTTAAAACGAAACCTTTTTAGATATAAAATCATGTCTAAAATTGACATACTCATAATAGGTAAAATAATTCTACAAATTAAAATAATAAAAAAACAAAAATTAACATAGAAATCTCTAGATGTCCATTTCCCTCACAAACTGAACATCTGGATGATCGAAATTTCTTTCAAATCGCGGTGTTTGGAGATATTATTTTCAAATTTTTATGAAGTAGAAAACAAAAATAAAAAAAATAAAATAAAATAGTTTTGATGGATTATTTAAAAAAACTATATAAGAATGTACAAATTAAGTAATGTTAATCAATAGATAAGGATATTTCATTATTTTAATTTTTTTTTTCAAACAATTTACGAGAAACTTGGCCTATGAATCTATTTTTTTCTTTTAAAATATTTCCAAAAAAGTCAAACGATAGAGCGATGATTCAAATTCAAATAGCAGAATCGTGAGTTCACTCAGTTTAGTAGCTCCAGAAAAATGGGACATTCTTCTAGAATCTTCCTCTGCACTCTTCATCTTCTTCTCTTCTTTTCTCCATCAACTCATGCCTCTGCATCCGATGACGTGGCGCTGCTCGCGAAGAAGCTCATCAGCGACCTCAATTTGTTCCCCGACGACGACGTCAACGTCGTTCCCGTCGCCAATTCCTCGCTCCAATCGCGCAAGATCGTCGAAAAGCGCCTCAGGTTCCCGAACCTCGTAGCTTCGGATTCCGAACCTTCGGTTGAGGATTTGGGTCACCATGCTGGCTATTACCCCATCGCGCATTCACATGCCGCAAGGTGCGCCTCGTGTGAACTCCTTTTCACGTTTATTTTAGTTTCTCATTTTGTCTTACTCTTAATTAAACCCTAACTTCGTTTCGTCTTTTGCTCGTTTAAGTTCTACACTTCTGTCATATGTGCCGTTACTTGGAAATGCTGGTAAACGAAAGTAGCATGGTTCTAATTTTGATGAAATTGACTGTTAAGTGGTTCTTGCAACCATGTTTTTAATTATGCACTCATCAATTTTGGTAAATGAAAATAGAATTCAATTTTTAATATTACTTGAAGAGTTACATAAATTCTCTAGGCTTCTTACTCGTGAATTAACCTTACTTCTTTGATTGTTATATGATATTTCTTATATATTACACTAATTCGTTTAGTTTTTTTGAAAAATATTATATTGTGCTATCTGATGTAATAATAGTATAATGAAGACAGGAACAATTTGTTTAATTTCATAAAATCTGAGAAATAATTGATGATGTCAATGAATTTTACACTTTCAACTAATGCATACTAGCTTATGAGGCTCAGAGAACTAGAACTAGCAAGAACACAAACGAAAGGTCTTAGGAGATCCAATTTCATGCCTAAACTTCCTTGGCGCTAGCTCCCATAACTTTTGCTACCCACTTTAAAGTACAAGGAGTGTGATGACATACACACCTTTGGAATAGAGTGAACTAGACCATGGGAAACATTTGTCTTTTGGAATACACAAACTACAACAAAATCATCACTCAATATTTTTACATTATCAATTAGTTAATTTAGGCATGATATTTAAAATAATTATTAAAATAAAATAACAAATTTATTATTTGTTGAAGTATTCTGAATTAATTTTCAGTTCGTGATTAGGTGAGAGTGGAAAAATTATAACATATTTACTTTTTTCTTACACTCTGTATTTTAGTTATCTTCAAATAAATATTCTCTTAATTTTTGTGCATGCAACTTAGCTTCTTAACGCAATGGAGAGCCATTAAATGAATTTGACTATTCTTGCTTGTCTAAAGTTTATGGGATAGTTTAATTCAAATTAAAAGTGGAAATGACTTTATTTATTTGCTGAATGGAAATACCTTTATTTACTCACTCTAAATATTAGCTTTAGAAAACTCATTTTTTTTTAAAACCCAAGTACACCTTGACTATTGGTTAAGAAAGCAAAGTAGTTATTTTATATTTTAATTTCTAAGCATTTCAAAATATTTTATTGGATGCATTAATTTTTTTTGTTAACTAGTTTCTTTAAGACATCATTTAACACTTCAAGACATTATTCAACAATTTTTTTAAAACTATGTAAAATTTCAAGAAAACAAATAAAAAAGAAAAATATTTAAAGAGATAATACACAATTGGATCCCTGAAAACGACAATTTCTGTTGATTTGAATCCATGTCCAGTCTAAAAAGTTTATCATACTAATACCAACATTGGTTGGTACACGTGTTATTCTCTTAATCGAGCGGTCTAGGGTTTGAATCTCGGTAATGTTTGAAATAAACCATGTTGGAATTGGAAACTACCTTGTGCACGTTCAACATCCCCAACGATTGTACCAGTACCATGGTTTAGCTAAACGAACGTGTTAATGTCATGTTGACACCTTTCTTACTCCAAGTTGACATCAAAGTCCTTAAATAAAATGATAAAAGATATATTCGGTATATCTTTTGCATGTCAAAGATAAAATTTCATGTTTGTTATGCACGTGGTGACCCAAGTCCTCTTGCAACGAAGTCAAGAACTAATTTCAATTGTCCTTTGTTCTCTAAATCCACAATAGCGTAAAGAATCACAAAATTGTGGTTCCTGGCATCATGTCCCACAACAAACAACGATTGCCACCAGAGTAACCCTTGAGGAAACATCCATCTACACTGCCACCTTTCTTGAGTCCTTCTTTGCAAGAATTTGAACAAACATTGAAACTTTCAAACCAAGGCATAAATCCTAGTATGGATATGTAGTCTATCTCATGAGTTGATGTAGGATTGCTCCTTAACATTGCATGAACATAATCAAATACATGCTCATATTTCTCCAAATAGTTACCCTTATTCTCTTCCCTTGCTTCTCTTATAGCTCTAACTATCTTTGTGTCTTTCACATGGGAGGTGGTGGCATGTATAGACTGTCCTCAGTTGATTCATAAGAATCTGAGTCATCACCTCCACCTTCCCCAACATCCATTCTTTCACCGTGTAACATGTCAATCTCTTCTTCCTCATCATCTTTTTGTTCCTTGCCGTTTTCTTTAATGGCTTCTTGTTCCTCACCACTTTCTTCTCTTCTTCAACATCTTCTTGTTATTGATTGTCGTCTTCTTCATCACCTCTATGTTCCTTAGTACCATCCTTTCTAAATAAGGCTCAACATTCTCAAGTTCTTCAACACATTCAGGTATTGGATCATGTTATGATCAAAGTAAACATTAATCTCCTTTTTCGGCTTTGCAATACAACATTCAACAACAAAATAATGTTAGCATCATCCTCAATCAGGTGTAAACCATCCTCCATGGTCCTCCTTGTCATGACAAAAGAGTACATCTCCTCAACCTCATAATACTTTTTAGACAAACCAACCAAATCTTTTAGCACCCAAGTATTCATGTAGACCCCATCCATGTTTTCCCATACAACTCCCCATCGTTCTACTCCAATTTTAGAGAACAGGACAATTGGAAGTGGTTTCTCTGGCGGACTTGGGTGACCATGTTGTATTGTACAACAAACTCAATTTTATCAATGCCATATAGTATTGTGGACTAAATTGCTTATTTATCATTTTGTTTAGGGAATTAAATGCCAACTACGAAAGTGTCAGCATGACACTTGACTACTAATTTGGACTTTTGTTATTAGACTCACTAACAAAAGGACTAATTTGCCTAAAGGAAATATTATTTTAGGGACTAATATGCAAAAAAAAAAAAAAAAAAAAAGAAATTTCAAAGACCATCCTTCCATTTTCAGGGACCTGTTATGTGCTTCACTCGTTAATTTAAGTGATTAAATTGTATATTAACTTATATTTCAATAGTTGGAAAGAAAAAATTATCAAAGAGATGTGGATCAATAGTTTAGATAAAATTTAAATGATATAGATAACAATAGTATTAAAATTTTGAAAGGTATGTATAATTTATATGGAAGAATATGAATGAGGAATTGAAATTAGGAAAGAACAACGAAATCTTAATGTAAAAGGGGAATTATGAAAGGAAATCATTTAAGATTATAAATAGTTTAATTTGAGAAAATAATGAAAAAAAATTTTAATTGAACCGGGAAAATTTGAAAGTAATTGATAATTAGATGAGAGTTTTTTTTAAGGTGCCTTAAGGATGAAGAGAGTAAAATAGTAGACAATTTCATTCCATTTTATTATGTAGAGGTGGATTATCATTTTTTGTGAAATCGTTTTCTTACTATTAAATAGCATTGCTTTCACTATAAATTGTAAGCTAATACGCAATTTAGTCCTCTCTAGTGAAACTTGTGTTGGTTTGTTCGTTGAGAGTTTTTGTCTATACAAGTCACTTCGTCGACCTATGAAATTGTTAGCAAGATCAAAACTTATTTGGGTAAAAAACTTTGGACCATGTTGACACTTTCGAAGATCATTATGTATAGATGTGCACTTACTAGGGTTAAAGCAGCACATGTTGGTACTTTTAGGGTCAAATTGTATATTAAATTGCAAAATTATATATAAATCTTCAACTTTGGGACAGTTATAATTCAATGAGTTTGGTAAATTCCAACTAGTTTTCGTAACCTTGTACATTTAAAAATTTATTGTTCGATATTATCTAGTTGTTTCATGAGCGGTAATAGTGTGGTAAATTGTAGATTTTAATAAATAATATATTAATATCAGTTGTTTCTTGCATTTGGTTGGTTCTACAGGATGTTCTACTTCTTCTTTGAATCACGCAACAGTAAGGAGGATCCTGTCGTTATTTGGTTGACAGGGGGACCTGGGTGTAGCAGTGAACTGGCTTTGTTTTATGAGAATGGCCCTTTCAAAATTGCTGATGACCTATCTCTTGTTTGGAATGAGTATGGTTGGGACAAGGTATTTGACATTCACTTAATCAATGTTACATGTGCGTGTGTATATGCAAGTAATATAAGCAATCTAAAATATAATTTTGAAAGAATTTGTTAGGAGTTCTATCAGAATTCATGTTGCTTCTTGAGGGATCAGCTTTCAACACAGCAGCCCACACCTTAGGCCATATCCATTGCGAGGGTCATAAGTGTAAGGGGTCTTAAGTTCAAAACCTTCCTATTGGAGTATGCTAACATGATATAGTTTCAGTTTTCTCCATATTTCCCAAAATCTTGTTAAAATATATTAGCTGCTTCACCATGTTCTATCATCCTGAATGAATACAATTGTTGCTTAAGACAAAGTCTATCTGTGCAATGACTCAAGTTTCCTTCTTATTGATGCTGTAGTTCTGTTTTCGTGACTTCCATGAGTTCCTTATCCCAAGACGGAATTATTGGGCTTTTGGTTTTGTCGATCTTCTTCTTTTGATACAAAGATGCTGACATGTTTGCCTCACCCTTTATTCCATCAGTGTATCCTTGCTTTATCAAGATAGCTTTGATTTTGTTCCTCCATCATTTGAAGTCATTCTCACCAGAAAACTTCTCAATGCCAAACTTGGTGGCCATCTCTTCAAATCTTGCTCTTCTTAACTTTCTTCCTCTTATTTCCCACGGCCAACACCAATTGTTGAGTTCACTCAACGATAACAAGAAAACACAAGAATAAGAGTGAAGGGAAGTAACTATATTATAACAAAAGTTCTTTACACATAGTACATATCAACACAAAGTCCACAAGAGTATATCAGGTTTCTGTATATAGAACCTAGGGATAATAGAAAATCTTTAAGATAGAATATCATCTGATACAGGTGGCAGATAGTAGACTGTCTAACTAAACATAACAGTTTTAGATGTCCTCTAGTAAACGGTCTTTTATGTTATTCATTAGAGAATCATGATTTAGTAGAGCCAAGACATCACAACTTGGATATAATGTTTTAAACATTTTGAATTGATCTACTATGCTTTATTAAGATAGTGAATCATTATTATAATAGAATTGTCATTAAGAAACAATGATATCACTTGATCAAATAAAATCAATTTTGTTATTGAAATCACTCATTGATATGTTGTTATTTGATATCATGTTAGTAGCCATAACGGGGGCTCTTTGTTTTAAGTGACTACTGACTAATTGTTAAGGTTTTCTATTTGTACAATATGATCTTGTAAGATGCTTCACATCTTCTTGAAAGGCAGGCATGAGACGGATTCAGCTGTCATATTGGAGCCAACCAATTTAATTTGCTTATGTTTTATATTAAATTTATATGTACAAGAAAATATGGTTTTTCAATATGTTTTCACATGAACAGTTGTCTTCACTGCTAATGCCTTGATGAGGATAAAAAAAGTTAAACATGATACCTAATTGTCATAACCTTAAACTGCTTATGCAATGTACGTTTCGTCTGAAAATTATTTATGGGAAGTAAAGTTTGTTGGTAATCTTGTAGGCGTCAAACCTTTTGTACGTTGACCAACCAACTGGAACTGGCTTTAGCTACAGTACTGATTTGCGTGACATTCGTCATAATGAAGATGGTGTCAGCAATGACCTGTATGACTTTATTCAGGTACTCGTGTTTGCTGTGAAATATAAATATTAGTTACATAATTTTCGTATAATGCTCACTTATTACCTGCCGCTTATTATTTGAGTAAATTACATTCCCTTTCATTAAGAGATACTAAAAATAAACTTCCTTGTCTTATTTTAAAATATACACCTGATGTACCTAATTGTCATCAGCATATTATGTATATTTCTGTCAATACTCATCTTGCTTGCAACAGAATCTGTGAATCATGGGTCGGACCAAAAATTAATCAATCTGTCATTACCAAGCTGCCTAACATTGTTTTCCTTTATTTGAGGATAAATTTTCTTTGTACTTTCCCATGTACAAGAAATAACAAAAGTTACCATATAATCATTTTAAAAAAAACTCTAGCAGCAAGGATTTTAGACCAATCCATGTCTTGATGAATTCACAACAAATATTTAACCATGTAAGTTTCGTTTATTCCTGTTATTGATATCAATCCCAGACCACCCTCTTGATAACCCAAATATAGCTTTTCCCAAGCTACAACAATCGTCTTATCAGTAGTGATGTCACCAATTCAAATGAAGTTTTTAAACCAATTTTCTAGAATCTTAAGCAATGATTTCAGCCATTAGTAAATTTGGGAACTATAATACAACATATTTTGTACCTCAAATTTTTATAAGAAGAACTCTCCCCATGTACGAAAGCCAAGATCCCTTCCATTTAGCAAGTTTTGTTTGACACTTTCTAGAACAGGCATCAGATTAACCTTTTAGGGTTTCCTTTAAACACAGAAACACCAAGGTAGATAGATAAAAGGCAAAGAACCATTCTAAATACCAATGAGATTTCTGATTCTGCTTATCCTATGTCTTCAGAAATTAATACTGACATAAAAAGTTAATTTAAACCGTTAATCATCTGTCCAGATGCATTTCCGTACTTCTGAGGCACTTCCATGATATTAGATAAGTTCCTCATAGTACATCTGCAATGATATGGTTAGCGTAAGTGTAGAAAAGAATTGAGATTTTGAGCCTGCAATTCCTAGTAATTTACCCTCTTTTACAAGCTGAGAATACTTATCCTTAACAATTCTTCTGCTAGACAAAAAGGCATAGGAGATAAAGGATCTCCTTGTCTTACAACTGTAGAGCATGAGAAGTACCCACTTGGCCTGCCATTTATCAACTCTCAAAGTTTAGCAGATTTTTGAATTAGCAGAATCCAATTTCAAAAAATATCATTGAAACATTTGCTTTCATAACAGAAATGAGAAAATTCCAATCAATGGTGTCACAAGCTTTTCTAATATCAATTTCGAGTGTTATGTTTACAGAAGGACACTTTTGTCCAATCATGGCTATTCTGTCAGTTAAAATCTTAGAAATAATCTTAGGAATTAAAATAATGTGATTGGAGTCGTAATTAGGAAGCATCCATTTATCTCTAAAAATCTGCAAAACAGAATTGAATATATCACGTTGAATGATATCCCAAAATGTTTGACAAAAAACACCAGAAAACCTTATGAACAAGGAGCACTATTGGAGGAAAGGTTGAAAACCGTTTGTTTAACTTCAATCAAAGTAGGCCGCTCTATAAGAATATGATTATTATCCATGCCTATCAATAACTCAGGAATAACATTATTGATATTATGTACGTTAGAGCATATGTTAGAGGTAGAAAAAATCTGTTGGAAATGATTTACCAAGGGTGCCTCAATGTCAACCCTATGAATAAGCAAAGTATCATTATGGAGGTTGTAATTCTAAATGTCTTTATATCAAGATTTCTTTCTTACGTTAGTGCTATAAGGATTTCTTTGAAGTTGCTGTTAGAGAAAGTGAGTTTTGGAAGCCTTGTTGGTCAAGACGGCCTCTACCAGTTTCCTGACTTACTACATGATTCCTTTGTATTTTGTGATAAGTTTCCTAGCTTTCTGTTCTTCAATTTCTTTGTTTGTGATAAGTTCTCTATTCTGAAGTCATTACCCATAGTTCACAATATCTTTAGTGTGGGGCATTTGCAAAGCACCACTATAAAATATTTCCTCGTGACAATAAAAGTTAAAATGAACTGCCTCTTGTGTGGAAAACTTGAGCATGACATTTTATAAATAAAATCACTTAAATTGATGAGCGTGCAATAAAGCCTATAAGATTTCTCTATCACAAAAGGTTAAGTAACTATACATCAACAAGTTTGTGAGAAGAGAGTACCTAGTTAAAGCATTAGATGTGAGTATGGTTAATCTGATCAATTATACAGTTAAAATTAGCTCCTATTACAAGAGTACCTAGTTCTTGCCTTAGATTACTTCAGCTATATTACTCTATTATATTGAATGGATATCTTATCAAATGTATTATGTCACTTGTGTTTTAAATTATGCATATATACCATACGAACTATCTATGCCAAAAGTCATGTGAAGTAAAACAATCAAGGCATAGGCAAAAGAAAGTGAGAAGTTAGCAAGCATCCATAATAGACTTAGGTGAAATGTTCTCATCAACTATGCCCCATCTTTGCTTTTCATTATCACTACCATATCTAGCATCTTGTCTCATAGTCTGTGTACCGTGCTTAATGAAATCTCTTCATGATCATTTCAGTGGGAGCCTCTATGGTGACCCTTTTAACGTTGCAGCCCTTGAGAAATAGGATTTTGGCTATGCCAAAATACGCATTGTCCATCCTGTACTAAAAAAAGTCAATTTGACCAGGCAGCCCATCCACACTCTTGGTTCATTGATACTCAAGCCTCAAACCTTCTGAAGAATCTAATCCATATGAGGGTTCCCAAAGGCTAAAATTTGATTTTGCCCATCACAACTAACACGAGAAACAAATTTAGTTTAAGAGAAGAAATTTAAGAAAAGATTACCAAGGTAATGAAAGAATTTTTGATGTCATGCCTAAAATTTAGACCAGGTTTATATCTACACACGTGTGTGTGTGTCACAATGCAGGGCAGTAAGTGATATATATAGAGACATAGTAAAACTAATTTTAGACTAAAACACCATATTAACAGTTATTTTCTTTTTCCCTCAGGCCTTCTTTGCAGAGCATCCTCAATATGCAAAAAATGACTTCTTTATTACAGGTGAATCATATGCTGGACACTATATTCCTGCTTTTGCAACACGGATCCATCGGGGCAACAAAGCTAAAGAAGGAATTCATATAAACCTGAAGGTTTGTTACATCACGTGATAAACCAATCTAAGTTTCTCTGTGACAGAATTTCATTGAAGGAAAGAATAATTTCTTATCTTACTATTATTGTTTGAACAGGGATTTGCCATTGGTAATGGACTTACTAACCCTGCAATTCAGTATAAAGCCTATCCAGATTATGCATTGGAAATGGGAATCATTAAGCAGGGTACACGCAACCGCCTTAATAAAGTACTGGTCCCAGCCTGTGAATTGGCAATAAAGCTATGTGGTAATATACATTTTGGCTTTTACCTTTTTACAAATGTTACATTTCTTGTCACGTTGGAATGTATGTAATGAGGGCTATAATGGGGTGAAGAGTCCAACTACCAAATGTCTGAATTTGTTTGATTGATTTTTTAAGCTCCTACAAATCATTTCCAGTATTAGACCATATTTGAAATAATGGACAAAATATCACTGTTTTTTAGAAGTTCCAAAAAGGTTCGCTCATGACATCTACATGACCTGGGATTTATATCCAATGATAACCTTCGGTTGACAATCTAAACTTTTAAAATCGTATAAATTATAGTGATTTTGGTAGGGAAGCATATTTTCTCGTTTAGGACCACAAGATGTGGGAGAGAGGAGTTGACAAGACTTCTATTGAATGGAATAAAAGAACCTTAGTATGGCTGATTTTTCCTCACGGATAATGATAGGAGCTGAGAGTTTGGGGCAGTTACGATAATTATTGGTAGAAAGTAGGAGCAGTATTTTTATTTTATTTTTTGTCAAAAATAACTCGTCAATCCGTATCTAATATACATTGGGCGATCTATCATCAGTTAGAAAGTCCTATTTTTCGGACTATTTGCTATATTGTGCATTAAACTATTATTTTTTAGTATATAATTATGTAAAGTTTACGATTACAATTTGCTATTTTTGAATTATTTGAAAGTCTTATGAAATCCACGACACTCTTGGTATGGAAGTGTATAGTAAGATTACAAGTTTGTTTATTTCTAGCGATCATGTAAGCTTTGTAGTTATTGTCCTGTGATCATTCTCACAGGAAGTATGTAAAAGTCAAGATCACTACCTGATTTTCACTGAAAACCAGTGCTTTCACCTGTTTGGAGCCTTCTGGTTTGCCTGTTACCTTCTTAATATTTGTTTTAATCCTTTCAGGTACTAATGGAAAAACTTCCTGTGTGGCCGCATATGTAACTTGTAATCTCATATTCAGTAACATCATGTTACATGCCGGAGACACAAATGTGAGTAAACAAACTTTTCTGGTGTGGTTGACAGCTGACTTTGTCACGTTTAGTTAAATTGATTTCTTCCCCTCTCTACAAGTACGCAAGCGGGTAATTAACCATTTTCCAAGCAAAAAATCTTTTATATAAACACCTTAATTGTTAGTTGAGGAATTTTATAAAATATGTTAAAAAACAGGCCATTTATGTTACTAACATCTCCGAAAGAAACCCGTCCTGATATTTATGGTCATTTCGATCTTGAAGCAATGTATCGGTATATTCATAATTGTTACCAGCTACTAAATATACTTATGCTGCAGTACTATGATATCAGAAAAAAGTGTGAGGGGAGCCTTTGCTATGATTTTTCAAACATGGAGAAGTTCCTGAACCAAAAATCTGTTCGGGACTCACTAGGGGTTGGGAAAATTCATTTTGTTTCTTGTAGCAGTGAAGTTTATATGGCCATGCTGGTGGATTGGATGAGGAATCTTGAAGTTGGTATTCCGGCCCTTCTTGAGGATGGAATCAATATGCTTATTTATGCTGGGGAATATGATCTAATCTGCAACTGGCTTGGTACGTCCTTACTCTTGTCAAGACAAAGAATCGATGGACTTTGCAATGAATTTAAGATCTGTTGAGAAATCAAATATTCATATTTATTATAACCTTGCAATGAATGAATTGATGGACCTTTTCTTGGCAATGAGTAGGTAATTCAAGATGGGTTGACGCCCTGGAATGGTCTGGTAAGAAAGAATTTACAACCTCACTTGAAGTTCCTTTTGTTGTTGATGGGTCAGAAGCCGGATTATTGAAGAGCCATGGACCTCTCAGTTTCCTTAAGGTCTTCTTTTCTCTCTTCACCCACATAAACTTATTTACCACTTGCACTATGAAAAGTAATAATACCATCTTGAATAGGCCATACTCTACATAAGCAGGAAAATTATTATTTACCTTCTTTAGCATTGCATTGTGTGCGAGATACCCAAAACTTCTAAAATGTACGATACTAGCTGTGCTATTTACCCCAATTTTAGCTTTATACACAAATCAAAGGTGATAAAGGTAGAAAAGATAACTAGTTAACACTGTCCAGAAATAGACAATCCATTTATTTATCAAATTCCCTTTTGACCTTGCGCGTGGTGGGTGAAAATGTTTATTCAGTTAAAAATTGGCTGTAACTAAAACAGGTCCATGATGCGGGTCACATGGTTCCGATGGACCAGCCCAAGGCTGCATTAGAGATGCTGAAGAAGTGGACTAATGGAAACCTTGCTGAATCTGGAGATCAAAAGGAAAAATTGGTCGCTGAGATGTAATCTCTTTTATTACTTAATTAATTAGTGTTGCAAAAGGGATCATTAATGAGAAAAGAATGCACTGAAGTGTGAGAGACCAATAGGTAGTTAGCGGAATGTTATACATCTGCCAAACTCGCACAATTTCTAAATGACATTGTACTATGAGCTTCTATCATGGAATTAAACTATATTCTAAAGGAATTCCGAATTTGCTGCTTTAGATGCTTATTTTTGTTTCATACATGTCGATTATATTTGTTAATTCTCATCAATCATTGCCTTGAAGTATGATATACTTGAGTTTCACTTTTGAGCTATGAAAATCTGAAAGTTGGAAACTATTTACTTGGACAAGCAGCTGAAAATTGGTGCAGTATTCGTCCAAATATCTGACCTGTTTGTTTATCAAGCGGCAATTTTTCTGGCTTAGTCCAATCTTATATCTAGTCTGAGTTAATAAACCATTTTGATCTATTAAAAAAAGTATACACAACACAAAAGCTGAGACAAATTGTTTTACCAAAAAAACCTCAAACAAATTGTCCTAATAAGTCACTAAATTCAAACTCCAAAACATGACAACGACAATTGCAGAGTAATAAATAAGGCATTCAATTTGAGATAGCAACTCCAAACCATTCTCTCTAAAGGTACACAAAATCTTTATGACAAAATAAAAATAGAAACACAAAAAAGATTGCACTAGATTGGTCATCAATTAAGTTATTGCACCAAAATGTAACACATAAGAAGTTAATAAATAAAGAATATTAACTTACCTAAAGATTACATTTTCTCTTTAACTAGTTATACACTAAAGAACTGTATCTCTACCTTTTTTTCATATCTATGTTTTTATAAATCCAAAAAAAAAAAGTCATCAATTGCAATTAATTAATTACAACAAACTAAATACTATTAGGAATTCTTATTGACTCTTCTTTAGCTTTCTAAGACTTAAATTAAAACGTATTACTAACTAAAATATATTAGATAGACAAATATAAAATTTAAGCTCAAATTCCTTAGCTAAAATTATGAAAAAGAAAATAATACGAGTGTAACAAGCTTGAAAATCACATAAGGATTTGCAAATAGATTTTTATTCTTGTAGTCATGCTTATGATAGAATCTAATAAAAGGTGATTCTTGCAAAAGGTTAAAAGGGTCTTTTAGGTTGTATATTTTATACTAATCGAACACATGATTATAATATAATCAAACACATAAGGATTAGCAAATAGATTTTTATTCTTGTAGTCATGCTTATGATATGAATCTAATAAAAGGTGATTCTTGCAAAAGGTTAAAAGGGTCTTCAGGTTATATAATTTATAACATAATCAAACACATTTAGTTCATATCATCATCTCACTTCTTAATAAAATAACGAAGTTTGAATATTTATTTATCTTCCTATGGTTGACTATATCCTTGTAGAATGAATTAACATTCTTATTCTCATAAAATTATTTATATTTTACTCATAAATGTTCTACAATATATAATTAGGTTAGAAGTGCATTAAGAATGAGAAGCAATAAAGAGATATAATATGATGAATGAAGAAAAAGGTAAAAGAATGACCTGAGGGATGATCAGCAAGTTAAAGTGAGGGTCTTTATTCCTTGCCTGCAATATGCTTTTCGTAACAGGGTAAAATTATGTTTATTCCAATGCAAACAAACACAGCAAATGCACTCATGAATGAATTCATTGCTTAAGCAAATTAAAGGTTTACTACATTACATCACACTGATGAAACCCTCGATGGCTGAGAAGTCAAAAAAAGTAAGCATTGAAGAGAGGTTTGCGAGGCTCCAAAACGCCTTGGAAAGATCAGAAGTAGGTTTGAACCCCAAGATACAACGTGTAGCACATAGTCTTGTGGGAGATGGAACAATGCATTATGAGAAGTACTTCTCGCCAAAGCTCATGTCTTTGGGTCCCATCCATTACGGTGCTCCCAAACTGCAGCTAGGAGAACAGTACAAGCAAATGTGGGCAGCAATGTTCCTCAGCTCCACCAACCAAATCCGGCAGCTTCTGCACAGAAAGATTGCAGAAAATGTTGAACTTCTGAAACAGCTCTTTGCACCGCATCTTTTCACCGGCAACCATCTCTTTTCGAACTACTCCGACCAAGGCTTCCACGACATGGACGAAATGATAAGTTGGACGCTGTTCGTGGATGGCTGTGCCCTTCTACGAATCCTGGAACACGCCGACGTTTACCAACCAGAGAAAATGAATGTTAAGGTTGAGCAACTGATTCTGGCGGCGCAGGATGTTCTCTTGTTGGAGAACCAGCTTCCGTACGCATTGCTGAAACTGCTATGGAGAGGAACCACCGAGGTGGAGTTGATCCAAACCATGAAACAATTTGTTTGCTACGATAATTGGGCCGCTGTAGATCCTCGTGAAGTGCACATGGAATTCCCACCACCTGCTCATCTTCTCCATCTTCACCGCTCTATCATCTTGTATGACTTCCGTCCGAAAGATCATTACAAAAAATTGATGATTTCAAATAGGTATGAAGATGAAGATATTTTTGAACTCTCTATATCAATTTATTCCACAACACTGTTGTAAGATATGTGTCCCTTTACAGAAACATAATGGAGTTGAAAGCGGCAGGGATTGAACTGAAATCAAGTAAGACATGTAGGGTAAGAGACATATCTCTCTCCCTTGGCAAGTTCCGTTCGGAATTGATACTGCCACAGTTCACTGTGGATGACACATTAGCTACTTTTTCTCTGAACTTGATAGCGTGTGAGATGTGTTCTGATTTTGAGAATGACTATGGGATCTGTGATTATATGTCCTTCATGAACTCCCTCATAGACACCCCTGATGATGTGAAGGCACTGAGATCAGCACGAATTCTGCTCAACACACAAGGGAGTGACCAAGATGTTGTCAACTTCTTCACTACCGTAACTAGTAACTTGCCTAGCATGGGGAATTATGCTTATGTCATGGCTCTAATTGAGAAGCATTATACCCATAAATCTTTACCCACTTGGATAGCCATTGCCTATAACACCTATTTCAGCAACCCTTGGACCATCATTGCCTTTCTTGCTGCACTTTTCGGCCTCGTCCTCACTTTTATCCAAACCTGGTGCACCATTCACCCACCAAAATAGGACAATTACTTCCTCAACACCCCATTCTAAACCTGCACCCAGTTACCTCTTTTGTTTCTCCCTAGCTGCACCCCGCCGCTGCATCATCGTCGCCGGAGAAAAAGAAAAGGAGAACGCTACAAAAAATTCCTATTCAGGTAAAACACATTCTAGAAGATATTATATACATTTTAAAAGTTTATTGTGAAACTCTTGTTTAGTAATATATTTTATGTGTTTTAAAAATTTTATTCCAATAATATTGTTCCCAGAAATCTTATTTTGTTCTGAAATATATTTCAAAAATTCTAAAAAGTGCGTTATGGAAGAATGTATATAATAAATAATGTAAAAATCACTTTAAAGAAGGATAAAATAGTTATTTTAAAAATTTATGGAGATGTAATTTCAAATTGAGAGCATGCATGAAGCAATAGCCACCCATAGTCTCAAAGCACTACAGTTTATAAGGTTTATATATATATATATATATAGAGTAAGAAGAAATATACCATTTTTATTTGTCAATTTTACTCAAATAATTTCACCTTTTTCAAATGTTTCTCTGGCATTTTCTCGGTTTTGTTAAAGTACAGCTATCTTGTATGATTAGAACTTTACGAATAAAAAGACTTGTTGAATTTGCTGATGACATAACCTCATGATTAAGGAGAGTTTTACTTTCACAACTGCGTTTACAGTAAACAACCGTCTTATATGACATTAGGGGTTGATGAAGATAAGGACATAATTGATATTTTCTCACAAACTAAAAACCATTTGAATATCTAAATGTTTGTTGCACTTGGTGTGAGAGGCAAAACGAAAATGCCAAAAAGAAAGACAAAGTCTATTTGCTATGCACTATGTGAGAAGCAAAGTTTGAGAGACAAAAAGGTAAGCGACGAAGAATGTTTATTGCGCATGGTGTTTGAGAAGCAGAGTGTGTGAGAGGCGAAAAGGGATATGATAAGTGTAATTCGAAACTCGAATTGTAAGAGACACAAGACATACACTGCAGTATAAAAGGCAAATTGCCAAAAAAAAACCTCCAACTACAATGTAAAGACTACATAATGCGAAACTAAAATATACATGCCCCATAAACCTTGATCAATCCCAAATCAACCTTGCATGCAAAGAAAATCATATCAACAGATAGCTCCCATGACTAAACCAATCGGCTCATGATTACAAATTTTATATCTGAAATTTAGAAAGTGACAATAGATCAAGACTTATAAAGAAATTCATACACCATTGTCAAGAATAGTAAACATAAACTGAAAAAATGAAAAATGGTTAAAAGAACACAAATTACAATTAGCAGAAAAACAAAGGGGAGGAAAAGAAAACTGACCGAAAACAGAGGAAATAAAAAAAAATGCGAGAAAGCAACCTCAGAAGATCATGAATCGCCAATCGTTATTTTTGTCTGAAACTTAAAACCGAAACCTCTAAACTAAACTAACTCTGAAATATTTCCAGCTACTTTTCCTAACCATCAGAACATGATGTAATATTAAAAGTGAACAAACACGAATCGAAATGAAAGAACTCATAAAGAGATGTGTTACTAGTACTACTGAACCAGAACTCGGAATGCAGAAAGAAAAATTATATGGAAAGAAAAATGGTAAACGCAGCAGATAAACGAAAAACAAAGAAAAGACGAGAAAACGAAAAACGAAGAAGAAACGAGAGAAAGAACCTAAAAATCGCAACACTCAGAAAAACAGATATTCATCTTAAACGAAATGTCTAAATGCAATCGGTAGAATGAAAGTAAATTTGATGAACAGAAATAAAAACCTAAACCGAAATCAAGAAGAAACAACAGAGAACAAAAGTAAAAAAGGCATTGAAAACAAAGAAGAAGAGTCGAAGAAGCTTTGAAAACCTAACTGTATTTCTCTCTCGCGCGAACATTCTCTCTGCAGAATTCTAAAAACAAAAAGTTCTAAAATGCTGAATTCTAAAATCCTATATATATATATATATTATTTCTATTTTATATAATTTTATTTATTATATAAAAGTAATATCATTTTATATATTATCTATTGTACATTGTATTGAAGTTGTTGTAAGAAAGAAGTTTGATCAATCAAACATTCTAAATATTTATAGTTTAATTGTACATAAAATACAGGTAGTATCTTCTTTTTTTAATTTACTTGATTGTTTCTTCTATTAGTTTTCTTTCCTGTGTTTTTTTTTTCTTTTGATTCATTATGTTTTTCAATTTTTTTTTACATGTGTTTTTCCTTATAAAATTTGTAGTGAATTCAGAATATCATTAAAAGGTAAAATAGAAAAACAATTTTTGTAAAGTAAATTGTAGAATTTTGATCACTAATTATGAAGTTATATTATCTATTATACATTGTATTAAAGAACAGCATAAAGCAAATAACAATATAAAAAGGACATAAAAAAATGACCACGAGTTTATATATATATATATATATATATATATATATATATATATATATATATATATATATATAAAGAAAGTAAATAAACTTAGATCCATTTGAGAGTAACATAAATGAAATTTAACCTCACTTCCCTTCTAAAAAAATTGAAACTTGGTTAGGAGGGAGTATTATTTGAAGATGGAAATAGAGCTTCAAATGTCAAATTATCTAATATATTAACTTGGAATGTTTAAAAGTGTTAGAATATAAAAAGAAGGAGGTGTGTATGGAAGGGAATGAAAAAGATAATTGGTAGAGTTTGAAAAAGATTTAATTTTGTGTTAAAATTAATTAAAATATTGATGTGTAGATTCATACCTGATTTCATGTGACAATTTCAATTTTAGCTAGTTTGTTCGCATAAAATATTTTTATTTATTTTAATAAATATTACATGGTAAAAATAGTTTTAAAATGATTAATTAAAAAGTGTAGATTAATATTTGAAGTATTTTTAGGTAATATAATTTTACTAAAAGTTTCTATATAGTTTTCAGTCTCCAAAATATGTTCATAATTCTTAATTTTTTATAGTAGTGATTTTTCATGCAGAAAATTAATCAGCTGTAAAATTATATTTTTCTTTATTTATATTTAAATTATAATAATATAATTTCAATTCTTAAAGTACTTATTACTCTAAATTGTTTATTTAACAATTTGTTACCATGTACTGATTATGCGTAAAAATTGTATGAATACTAGAAAATTATTATTATTATTAATATTATTATTATTATTATTATTATTTATAATACATTTATTATTTAAAAGTTTTTTATTTATATACTTAGTTTTATTGGGAAAAGGAGTGTCGATTTAGACCAAGAAATTAAAGTTTTCTTTTATAAATTTGTTGACTCTTTATGAATAAGTTCCAACTAATTGTTAAAGACGGAATGAAAGTCTGCACGCATAAAATTATTAGTGAAACTTTAAATCAACAATATGTTGAAGGTGGAAATCATGGAGGTATGTAAGAAAATTCTAATTGACTGAGGATAGTTTAATGGTATGTATGACACTTTCGTGATATATATTTAAAAAATAATAATAAATAGATTAAGTCAAACTGGGTTGCTAGTTACTACATTAACATAACTTACTTTATATTAAGAAGAATTTATATTCAGTGTAATATCATACCAAATAGAACTCTGACTTTTTACTAAGTAGTGCTACAATTTTTATTTTATTTTTTAATTTTGAGAGATTTGGATCCATAAGGATATGTACTATTCTTAAATCTAGTGTAGAAGCAATTGATGCCAAATAGATAGATACTAGCACATTTGTCTTTCTGTCTTGTCTTAACTTTTTTTGCAATTCTTATAAAAAAATGCTTTTATTTGGTTGAGTGTTGTATTTTTATTAACTATTTTTTATAAAAATTCTGAGATTGTGGTTTTGTTTCTGACATACCAACAACTTTTGGAGGTGCTCAAGGGAGCTGTTGAGTCATTCAGTGAATGAACAAAGAGTAGTTGTTGAGTCAAAGAACAAGAATTTAAATATTACTTGTGCACATAGTTTATAAATTTAATCCTAGTTTTAGTTATATTTTTTAGATGTCGTGTGCTGTATGTAATCATGTGGAAAAGGGAAAAGATGTTGAGATTTTTTAAGCATTGATATGTTTTGTTGATATCTAATTTTAAAAGACTTGGTTTTATTATCAGAAGTTTTTTTTATTAAGGGTTGAAGCGTTCATTTTATACTTCCAATTCTTTATTATTTTTTTTATATTGATGTGTATCTATAAGTTTTTTTTTTAGTATTTGATATTATGAATATAAAGACTGAAAATATATTTGATTGTAAATAGGTATTCAACATCAACATTTGAAAAGATTCTATCACTTAGAAATGAAAGATAAATAGTCATATATATATATATATATATATATGATAGACTACTTAAACACTTTAAAAAAAAAAATTGTAAGGAATCATGAGATTCTAAACCAGACAATAATAATTGATAGATATTTAGTACTATCTTATTGAACTTGAAGTTGGACATTTAACTATGTTTATGAAGACAAAAAGAGATTCAAAATCAACCTATTCTTTTATTTTTAATTGAGAAACTTATTCTAATTTACTCAAAAGTTTACACATCACTTAGACACCAATATTTAGTTTATCATGTATCTAAATACTAAATATAATTGGGTATACCTTTTCTTTAATATAAAATGAATATAGGAAAATCAAAATCATAAAATTCTAAATTACTTTCATATAATAAGTAAAGATTTTAAAACTTAAAAATAGTGTGATACAAAATTTTAATGTATTTTGAGCTATAGAAACTGCAAGATACTATATTAGTAGACTAGTATAGTTTTGGGGATGTACATATATAATGTGAACAGTTATTATTTTATAAATGTTTGATGTTATATATAATGATATTCAATGAGCATGTATTACTTTGTAAAAAGCCTCAGATAATTGCATATAGGTAAGAAAAACAATCTCATGTGAATTAACAAGATTTAAGAAGATTACTCATAGCTTATAACATGACCTTATACAACAATTCTCACACCAATTCACAACATAAGAATCATTGAAGAATCCGAAATTTATTTATTATGCAGCATTCCATTCACTGGTGTTTCAGCAGCTTTAGGAATAAACCCTTTTTCTCTGCATGCATCAATTGCTTCAGTATACATATCCTCGAAGCTGTACTTGAATTGGAACCCCAAGTCTGTGATTTTCTTCGAAGATAATCTCACTGGTTCCAATTTTTCTGGAATGTTTTCAAACCTAAAATCCAATGTTTGCAATTAGCCAAACAAACAACTTTCATTTTATTCTATGTTTTTGCACTTTAAACTAAGATATTAATTCTAAATGAACATGTAAACCTAATTAGAAAAATGATATTTAAATTTGGTGAGAGACTTACTGAGTGGGAACATTGTACTCTGGGTATTTTTTGTTAATTAATTTTGCAATGTCATGAATAGTAACGTCACATGCATCGCATATGTATCTTCCTTCAGCTTTTGGCTCTTCAAATAGAAATATGTGAGCAAGACAAATATCTTCCACGTGCACGAATTGACCTTGTCTTATGATCGAATAATGCTCCTCCTTTCCTGCGTATCAAAATTCTTCAATTACTATTATTTTATTTTTCAAATAATAAACGTTAATTTAACATTCAAGTTTTTTTTTTCATATATTTTAAGATTTTTTTTTTCAATTTTAGTGCACATTTTACTAATACATTAAGTGGGTAACTACATTATCAACTTTTGCAAAAACAACCTAGTTTTTTTATTAAGACACAAGGGTACACCATTATGCACATTAGTAGATCAATAAAATGTGTAAAAAATGAAGAAATAATTACGATAGAATTAATTGTTCAATAAATTTTAATAAATAAATAAGAATGCGTTTGAAAAATTTGTAAATTTACTTGTGATAGGGGAAAGAGCAGTGATCAGGCTAGAGGGCATTGATGGGAGCAGAAAGGGGCCAACAACAAGAGTTGGAAGGATAGTGATGAAGTCCATTCCTTTTTCTTTTGCAAATTTCCATGCTTCTTGCTCTGCCAAAGTTTTAGAAACGAAATACATCTACATTCAAATCAAGATAAGAAAAAATCATTATTTTTTTCATGGCACATAAAAAGATCATTATTAATTGCACATAATAAGAATCATTATCTTTGTTTCACATGATCTATTAATCACTCCAATTTATATGAAACATCATTTCTCATTTGTTCTGGTGGTTGGTTTTTCCAAAATAAATCAAATTCCTACCAACATTAGTATACAATCCATTGAAAAATAATGATTATTAACATGAATGTTGTATTAACATAGGCAATTGAATGAATGTTGTAGCATAAAACAGAACTAAAACAAAAGACAGAACAAAAAAAAATGAATTGAAAGTTGGTGAGAAAAAAGTACTAACCCAACCAGTCATCTTAACTCTTCTGCATAACTCAACATCAGTCCAACAGGTCTCATCATAGATAGGCTTTTGCTGATGAGTAATGTGAGTGGTTATGGCTGATGAAGTGAATACTAGCCTTCTCACACTTTTTGCCTTCAAGCATGCTTTCATGATATCTATTACTCCCCTTATTGCAGGCTTTATCACTTCATTCTGCACATTAATTATGATTCAATCTTCATTTATAAATTCCTTTTGGATCATAAAAACTTATTCTAAATTTATTAAATTTATCATTAATAATGTTCACAAATTGACAATGTCTAGTTGCTATAGTAAATTTTTGGGCATGCATGAACAAACAAACTACTTTCTGTTACACCTGTGCTTTTAATGCTTACAAAAGGAGTGCAAGTAATGGAAGAGAATTGCATAACCTTTTATGTCTTTAGACTTATTTCATGGTATTAGTCTTTGTCTTAATAAGTTTGAGAAAATTCAGAAAAATACCTCAGGGTCTTTGGACTCAAAGTCAATGGGGGTGGCCAAGTGGAAAACTCCAATGCATCCTTTAATGGCTTCATCAAAGCTTCCCTCTTCAGAAAGGTTAGCCTTCCACAGTGAGAGCTTGCTCTTTGCACCTGGTATGTCCAGCAAATGCTTCACCTCCTTCATATTATCTGCAGGGTGCACATGCATAATACACTCTGATTAGTCTTCAAAATATTTATAAATTTTAAAATTCTTTTCATTTCTAAATTTTCTATCATAACATATATTATGTCAAAATACATATGCAATGACAATAAGTAAATACTAAGTAAATAAATAAATAAAAAGGAAAGCAAAAGTTAAGAAAAATAAACTATTGAAGGTCAAACAAAAAAGTTATATTTTTTGAGGATAAAAAATTATCTTTAAGCCACTAAAATAATTTTTTTAAGTCAAAACAGATTTAAAAAGCAACCAATTGGAGAAAGTTTGTACAAATAAGTTTTTGAAAAACTGATTTTAATTTCCAGAAAGATTATTTCATTCTTTTAATTTTGTTAAAAATTTTCTGAGTCTACCCACCTTGTCGTTTGCTCAAATAAGACTTTGGTCGCTGCATAATTTCTTATTTCAATATGCTCCCTACTTTTAAAATCTTTCTTTAATAATCTAAAGTGTCTCTCATTGATCAAATTAATTAACTTTTAAGTCAATTTCTTAAATTCACAAAAACATTAGTTGACAAAAATCACTCACAGTCTGTCACAAGTTGACATGGTAAACTGACAGATTTGAACTGCATTTTAAGATACCCAGATAAAACTTTGCCAACTTGAGACTAGAATTTGGACACATAGAAACAATTTCTTTTCAGGAATCTGAAACTTGATGCTCTAGAAGTATTTACTCTAATTCAAATAAAAACATAGGCCTAGATAAAAGCAAAACATAAAAAAACTTATTGAAATTGGTGCTTAAATCCTATTACTTGCAAAAGGGAAATGATCACAGAGGTTGCAGGGGACAAGCAGGGGTCTGATAACATAAGGAGGTTGTAGTGCCTAAACATTGGTTTTTACTGATAAAAAAAAGATTTTGAGAGTAGAATGAAACCAGAAATTCAAAAGGGTTAGAAAAAAGACCTATTTTAGCCTATGATATATGATGTTGGAAGATGAAAAGGATGAATTTAGAGAATGAGATGAAACCAAGTTGATGGATGAATCGAACCTGGGTCAAGAACAGTGGCTCGGACCGTGTAGCCACGTTGGATGAGTCTCATGACAAGCCATGATCCGATGAAACCAGAAGCCCCTGTAACACAAACGGTTAAGGATTCTGAACCCATTTTTGCAGCTTCCCAAAAACTAGAATGAAACCTTCTCTCTGTTAATGTGGGTGATGACTTGAGAAACCGGTGGAAACGTTTTATAGAAGCTGTGTTGTTGACAGACATGCAAATGATACTGAGTTTGTACCTAACTACAATAAACTATTCACATGTATATTTGTCTTAAAAATTCAAATGAACAATTTTTTGGGTTAAAAACGATAATGAGATATTTTATACTTTTTTTCTTATTTTTCTCCATCAATATGAAAGTATGAAAATGATATCTTGTTACTTGGAAAATTTCAAGTTTCTCCAAGATCTGAGGTTGGAAAAAGTATGTTTTTGATGTAGTTGTTGGTCATATTTTACTTATAGACGGCATTGTGCTTTGATTTAAAGGAAAATAATTAGTTTTGAAAAAACCTTTAGGCCAGCTTCGAACGTTTTTATTATTACTCTTTGATTTCTTAAAAATATTTTTATCATGCACGTTTGTCACCATATATAATTTTTAGAAATTACAGTTCTTAAGATTTGCAATTTCGATAGACCATTACTTTGATTTCTTTTAAAAAAAAAAATCTTTGTCATTCTCAGAAATCATAATTTCTTGCAATTTCAATAAATCATTTGGGTATGAAATGGTTTGAGATTTTGTAAAAATTGTATTATTTTAAACACATTAACCACAATAGATTTAAAAACAAAAATTAAAAGTCAACCCTCTTCCCTTAAAACCTTCACCCACTCAAACCAAATCACTTTCTGAGAAAAGGTAAAATAAAGTTTGTAACCTCCACGAGGATTAACAACTAGCAATTATTTGATTATGATACGTTATTGACCATGTTTAAGCATTACAATCTAATTAGTTAAATAAAACAAGCACACTTTAATGTGTCTAACTAGTGGAGTTTAGTTAATTTATTGTTATGCATATACAGCCATTGAACTTAGAATCTAGCCCAATTCAGTATCTTTCAACAACCCAATTGACTATGTTTAACAATAGAATTTAAGTAAATAAAACACACTTTATTATATTTGACAAGTTGAATTTATTTAAATAACTTATGTTTATACATAATGCTGCATATGCCGGCATTGATCTTAGAAAAATATTATCACAACTAACGTGAAAGGCACAAGGCCAAATTAAAGGTTGTTAGTAGTGTGAGCAATGATGAACTCCAAGGGGCAAGTTCATTGTATTTTACAGCATTCATTTAGAAATTCTAAGGACTTAAAGTTGAATAATTATTTTGATAAGTTAAATCTAGTTTATAAATAAGTTAAAAATGTAATTTGAATTAATAAGAAGTATTTTCTTCAAATTATTATTTATTTAGCCTTTCTTATATATAAATTACTCCTATATTTTAATTAATATTCCTATTTAGTAGTTTCATTTTAATAGTATATTTTATTTTTTAGGGTTTGTTGAAAGTTGTAGTTACGCGTCATCAGTAATATCTAAAACATTCTTGTTGTGTTATCTAATGCAACCGCGCGAGTTAATGTAAGTCAAATATAATAAACTCAAAAGACAAAAAAAAAAAAATATATTAATCAAGTTGGACAATTGGTTGGTATGTTGAATTATTAAATTATTTTGGTATTATTCTTGTTTAGCCCTTAACAAAAGTTATTTTTAACTAAACTTTACTTATAATCTCATGCTAATTTGAGACGCAAATGACGAAACTTTATACGTCCGTTTCTTTGTACCAACCAACGTAAAAAAAGTTTCATTTGTTACACTACATACAAATGTTATGGATGTAAAAAAAATTGTTTAATTTTACCTCAATTAACGTAGAAAGAATTTTTTATATAATGTAATTAACTAACGTAAAATAAATAATTTTTAATGTCATCCATATTTACATTGTTAAATAAAATGACATAATTTATCTTACATAACGAACTTAAAAAGCTTTCTTGTATTAGTGCGTGCTTAACATTTATACGAGATGACATTGATAATTATTCTACATAAATCTTGAAACTTTGATAATGTTTCTAAAAGTTAAGGTGAGTCAAAAGCTAGGTAATTACTCATATTTATTCTTAAAAAAATATTATTTCTGATGAAACTATAAACTTGATTATATTATATATTTAGTTTGATGAAACAATAACCGAAAACATACATTTGATTTGTGTTAAATTTATGAAAGTGTTAATTATTTATAAAATAGTTTACAATTGCGTATTTTAGATTTAATTATCTTTTTAGTTATATTATATATATTTTGTTAAATTTATATTTTCAAGAAAATATCTAAAGTCCAAAGTCACAAAAAGTCATAAAAACTTGAGTTAGATCTACAATATATAATTTTAAAATTCTGAGCAAGATGTAACGTCATAATTTTTTATATGATTTGACTTATAATTTTAGTATCCAATCTTTTCAACATATTTTTTTATAAAAAAATATTAACAATTTTTTTTTATAAAAAAATATTAACAATATTATACAGTTGATGATTTCTCTTGATAGAATTGAAAATTCAAAAATTAAAATAGTTGACAAAGGTAGCATGTAAAACCCAAATCACGCCACCTAATAAGGAGAAATGATTAAAAATGTAAATATAAATTGAAAGTCTCACAATAAATTTAAATAATATTTAAAAATCCAGCAATTAATTTTTTAAATTAAAATTTGGAAAAATGTAACTTTTTTATGGTTCAATTAAATGTCTTAATTTTAATTTAAAACGTAACCATATGACCTTTTTTTTATATGTTGAAACCAATGTCTTTAGTTTTTAAATTGTCACTGGTAGTACGTACTACCATTATGTTAGAACGTTATACTATTTAATATCATCCTCTGGTATCATATTTCAATTAAAAATTTTTTACTTTAATACATACTGTATGAAAAAACATATTTTATTTATTTTTAATGTATTTTGAATCAGCTTAAAATTATACATTGAACCTATATATAACCGGTTCGAACTAAATTATTTTGACCCATTTAAAACGGGTTGGATCGGGTCGTTCAACTATTTGTTTTTACTTTCGGTGTTTGACGGGTCGGGTGCCCTTTCCCGGGTCTAATAACACGGTATAAATAGTAGTTAAACAAAAGCAAAATGCTGAAGGCAGTGAAAAAAACCAAATTTGGATCGAAGGAAAAATTGCGGAGAGGTTGTTGTGGGCGACGGTGTTAACTCTCCGACGAGAAGGTGAGTGATGATTTTCTCATCTTCATCATAAGATCCTATGTTGAATATGGTGTGTGTGTAGGTTCAGGTTCATGCTTCTTCATAATCAATCATGTGCACATTTTTCAATTTCAAATGACCAAGATCGCTTTTTTCTTTCATGGGTCGATTTTATTCTTATGTAAAGCAGTACTGATATTAGTTGCATACGGGTGTCGTTTCGTTTACTTCGACCATATAGGAATGAAATCAATCTGATTTTTGTTGCGAATACCAATGATAAAGGGTTCACATGATTTATAAATCCTAAAATGCTGCCCAAACTTAAGGTTTTCTTTAACTCAATTTTCGGTTTGTGATAAGGAAAACATCTAGGCTTCCAACTTGGCTTTCTGTGTTTGTTTTTTGATCGGTTCTCTTGGAGATATTATTAGGTGGTACTGCTTGGTTGGATTGTTATACTGTGACAATAATTTGTGAACACATGGTGTAGTTGGGTGAGGAAAGGCTTTTGTTACTTAGGTTGGCTTGAGATGCTTATTGACAATGCTAGGTTGTGTGATTGTTTTGAGGTTAGCTTGGTTGTTGTCAGATTCAAAATAGGTGCGTTTGGTACTTATGCTGGGTTTACATCCTGGGTAAGTGAGGTTCGTTATTGGTTTTGTTATAGTGAAGGGGATGGATTTTGGTGATTACTGCTATAGGTTTTTACCTCCAACACTTGCCTTCCATTGCATCATAACAAATGAGTTGCCAAAAAAAGTAAGTAAACATAACTATCAAAACTAGCAGTCTAAAATAAAGAAGGAGAATTCAAAGGACAAATGGAAAGAGTGTTTTATGCACAGTGTCTATCATTTCATTATTAATTTATCATCTAGATCTTTTTCTGGCCCATAACCTTCATGCTAAACCTATTTCATCAACTTCTGCACATGGTTTTCTCTATTATCATCCAATATAAACAAAACTAATCCTTGCTCCCATGAAAATTAGCTCCTATATCATTTGTTTCCTGCAAGGACAAGATGTGTACGTTTAGAAAACCAATTACTCTTTCTCGTGCTGAATTCATAACCATTGAATCTTGTGTTAGACAGAGGTGAGGAAATAAAGGAAGTAGATCAATGGAAATGGCCATTTTTTATAATTGAAAATGTTAGTTTTCGTTGTTAAGTGTCAACTAAACATTTTGGAGTTAGGCGTGAAAGGCCCATATTACTAAGGGTAAAGTGTATTTTTACCTTCCGATTTTTATTGGTGCTTGTCAAATCAATCTTGGGAGTCTAATGCCCTTTCAATGTTTCATTTTTTTTGCAGGAACAAGTAAGATCAACGCCAATGATCTCTAACTAGTAAGAAGTCCTTAAAACTATTATCCCAGACATTTGCAAGGTATGCTATAATAGTTTGGACATTTATGATTATTTATTCATTGTTTCATTGTAACTCTCAATGTATGCTGCACAGAAAATTGAGGGTATATTTTTATGGCGATATGTTTTGTTTGTCTTGGATTGGTTTTGGTAGACAAAATAAATTAATTTAATTTTGCTATGGGATAAAGTTTTTCATGATTTATATATTTGATAAATATTGTCTCACAATACAAATGCAATCATCTTTCTTTGTGGACAAATTCTAAGTTGATAAACCCTACCAAGTATCCCACCATGGGGAAGTGGTTTCCTGCCGATAGATCTATTAAGTTTTAAATTTAGTGTTCAAATTTATTTTCCTCGTTTCTTTTCTTTTTTTTTTTCCTCATATCCTTCTCTTAATCACATCTCAGCCAACAAGACTCATCCTAAACCATGATCACCCAAATACATTCAAAAATACTGACATGTTAATTGCATGATTTCATCAATCTATAAAAATAACTTGGTCACTAATCCAAATGCCACTCCTAGATGTCAAATGCATCCCTCCTCTTTTCATTTTTTTAGACACGGACATTATGTAGGTTAAGAGGAAGAACTGAGAAGAGGGTTGTGTGGTGATTGTTGATTGTGAGGGAGATCACATCACACTCATGATGTCAATGAAACTCTAGCACGATGACTTGGGGCTTTTGATTTGTTTCTATTCCTTTAGTTGGGGTTTTTTTTGTACCTCTCTTTGATTTGGATCTTGGGTAGGAGCATTGAAGGGTGGAAATCCATGTGGGTGGCTTGGATAGGTATAGTACATGTTAGGTTGGAGGGATGAAAGTGGAAATATAGAGTTTTGGATCGAGCGTTTATCATTAGGTCAAAAGCTATAACTAATAGTTATGGTGCAACTCTTTTACTTAAAAGTACAACAACCCAAACACTACAATTCAATTATGGCTTGGTTCACTTGGCCTACATTATGAGACAAATGATATAACCTGCGACAATCTCTTCCTCAACAATTGCTTCGTTAGGAATCAAACTCTTTCATTGTGACCTACATGACTTATGCTACCACAGGTAATTGATTTAACTTAGCAACAATCTTTCCCTTAACAATTGTCCCATTAAGAATCGTACACTCAACCTTTACTCTAAATACCAATTATTGGATCAAGTACTTACCACTAGGTCTGAAGCTACAACCAATAGTCAGAATGTAACTCTTTTTGCTTAAAAGCGTAACAACCTTAGTTTTATGATTCAATTATAACTTGACTTATGTCATGAGACAATTGATACACCCTGCAATATAGAAGACAAATTTAATTTGGAGTGACTCCTAGTGGTACCTTTCTACTTTATTTTTCATTTATTTCTACTCTTCTCTGTCTTTCTCTCCTCATCTCTTCTCTATTTCTCTTTAACCAAACATCTTTAACTTTCATTTTTTTCTCACCTTTTTTTCACTCATCATTTTTATTTCCATCCACCTGTTCTCTCCTCTTTACTAAACATGGAATTAAAGTTTGATGCTTTGAGGGTTTGGACTGAATGAGTGTACAGCTAGAGGTGATGTCATATTGAAGCGACAGACATTCTAAGGAATGGTGACAAACATGTGAGGAAGAGTTAAAGTACCTTCCTTGAGGTTGTTTCCTATGAGAATCAAACATGATATTTCAGGGGAACTGAAGATGATCCAATCAGTTTCTGGGCTTTCATTGTTTTTTGTTGAAAAGCCAAACCAATTCAATCGAATCATAGGAAGTTAGATGATTGAGTTTATTAATATAAAATAAAATAAAGGAAAAAAAACTGGAATTTTCTCTTAATTTAGTTCATATTGTTTGTCATTCTGCTGACATGTATAAGTTTGCTTTGGATATTTTGGGCTTCATATGTTGATGCAAAATGAAACATGTTTCTGTCAACTATTTTTATTACTTTCTAAAAGAAATTCGGGTAGTGAACTAAACAAAAATGGATGTAAGATAACATAGCTCCTTTGTGATTACTTTCCCTGTCTATGGTCCTACAAATCTCAGAAGATGCTCCCTTATTTCACCCAAAATTTGAGGATAAAGCTTTGGTGTTGTTTTCAAATCAAAATTTGAGTATTTTACCTCGAAAATATGCCTTGACATTTGAAATTCTTTATCATGCATATTAACAAAATGAAATTCCAATTCTAATTAAAATACCAACAATCAAAAACATCTATAGTAGTGAATATAAGTTTTATCTTTTCATTAATGTCTCCATCCCTTCATTATTTACATGAATCATATTTGCTTGATGCTCTTGACTGTGCCATATTTAATTCTCTACTTGTGGCCCCTAAACAATAATTCTAACGTTTATTTTTAGGTGTGATTGTTTTGCAGACTTGAAGAAATAAAAAATTTCAAGTTGCTACAATATTAACAATAACAAACAATCACAAATAGATCGTTACAGCAAAGTTGGGTCAAAAGACCTTTGATGGCCCTCGACGCGTCAACCTTCGAAACCTTAACCCCTTCTCGCTTCATTTCCTTCACAATACCTCATCCATCATGTTCCAATATACTCCTTCGAGTTGCCGTGCTCGACTCACCAATCCAACCTAATGACTTGCCTCGAGTTGGTGCCATGTTGGTCCCTGAAGGTCGAGAAATCGATTGGATCTTCTCCACTGAATTGGGTCATCTCCAACTCCTCTTAGGTTCCCCTGAAATATCACGTTTGATTCTCATCGGAAACAACTTCAAGGAAGGTATTTTACCTTTTCCCTCATGTGTTTATCACCGTCCCTTGGAGTGTTCATTGCACCAACAGGGTTTTGAGGTTTGGTCAAAGCCTCTTCTTTTGGCCCTTTCTCCGAAATCTTTGTTCAAAAAGGGCATTCCTGATATACCCATTTTAAGTTATGTGGATAACTTGGTTTCCAGTATGGTGGTTCATCAATGTGTTGGGATGCATGTTGGTGAAATGTTGGTTGAGGATGTTGAAATTGAAAATGGGGGTGGGGTTTTGCATCATGGTAGGGAGTTTAGGAGGAGGTTAAGGTTCAAGAGAATGCCTAATTTAATTCAGACTGAAATTTGTATTGTTCCAGTCAAAGATGGTGATGATTTGGATGGGGTTTGCATTGGTGGTAATGTGGGGTTTGTGCCTGATCTTAAGGTTTTGGTGCACCCTTACTTGGGGCCCATGGTGGCTGGTCTTTTGTTGAATGGTGAATATGTAGCAGGGCGGATTCAGAATGGGTTTAAACCGAAGGCTTTGTGCCTTGGGGTTGGAGGTGGGGCTTTGGCAACTTTTTTGAGAACTCAATTGGATTTTGAGGTCATGGCTGTGGATAGTGATAGGGAGGTTTTGAGGGTGGCACGGGAGTATTTTGGATTGGAAGAAAGTAAGTTTATGCATGTAGTTGTTGGGGATGCCTTTGAATCTTTGAAGAAGATTGTTTGTCAGGGAAACTTGCAGGATGATTGTGAGGTTAATGGTTTTAGTGGTCACTCGGTGGAGGATGAGGTCAATGGTAAATTTGATGTTGTTATGGTTGATTTAGATTCAAGTGATATAAGGAATGGTGTAAGTTCTCCGCCAATAGAATTTGTTAGAAAGGATGTTCTTCTTGCTGCTAAATTGGTTCTTTGTGAGTTTGGAATTCTTGCAATCAATGTCATTCCTCCCAGCAGGTACTTCTATGACAACTTGGTGAGTCATTTTCAGGAAGTTTTTCACGAGCTGTATAAGATAGATGTAGGGAATTGTGAAAATTTTGTTCTTATTGCCACTACATCACCTCTAGTGTTTTCAGCTGGGGATCGTGTTAATTCTTTTCTTATGCGACTGAAATCAGTTATTCCAGCAGCATATTTGAACTCCATAACAAAGATATGATGTCTCATTTGTTGAGGGAAATAGCGCTTTTTGGTGATCGTCATTCTCCGTAAGACTAAGAGATGATGTTTTCAGTAGTTTTGATAGAATGATCCAAAATGGAGTGTTTCTATGATGCATCTTAGCTCCTGTGTGGAGAATCGTCTTTAAAACTGCTTTGCAACCACTTCATGTCTAATAAATCAGTGGCTTTGCATCTTGCTCAGGATCCAATGGCTTCAGTAAGGTACATATACACTGTTTCTTAATTATTGCTCTGAAACTTGTGAATGTGAAATTGAGGAGGTTTAGTGACGGTTATTCATATCTTTCTGGGTACTAAGGAGTTACATCAGCTTTCAGTTGCTGCCAAGTATGGAAGGATAATATCTTTGAACAATTTGCAGATTTTGAAACAGTTAATATAATGATGATAGTTCTAAAGTTAGCACTTACTATCTTGTATACAATTCAGATATTTTTCATCTGCAATATTCTCTTTTCTTATGTTGCTATGATTAAAACAAAGGAAATGCTTCCCCTGCATCTTATTTATATTTATTTGTCCTTATTTTTTTGTAAGAGTACCATTTCATATTCACCCTGCTGATTTTTAAATTACTGCATGAACAATGGCATATGTAAGGTGCTCATAAGTGTCATCAAAGGTAACCTTGAATATGGTTTCGGCATCAGTTATGAATAAAATATAAAAGTGCAGAGTGTCACATCAATTTTCAGAGCAGGACGAAGAAAAAGACTGGAGTAAACTTTGAGCTTGTTCAACATGATGCCTAAGATTAAACAGATTGTGACGGCTGAGCATCTGCTTTCCAGCATCTTGTCCACTCTGCTACAACTTTACTTCCAAAGAAAGCCAATTGTGTTTGTATTGTGGGACAATATTTATTAATAAAAAAATTACCAAGGAAAGAATATTTTTTGTTTCTGTCATAATGTCCTGCGCTATAATTCACAATTATGGCTGGCACTACAACACAATAATTTATTGACATACATTATCTACCCTGATACAATTGTTCTGATTTGTTTCTTTCCTGGACAATGTCAGTGATGAACAATATTTTGTCCTTGGGAAGATGCATGGATTCTCCACTGTTGATGGTTTTGTGGAGATAAGCAACTGCTTGGCAGAGATGATTAAATACGTGGCTAATGAACCGTCTGCTGGTCTTTTCTTTATTCAACAGCACACACAAAATGCAGTGCCCAATATCATGAAACTGAAGAAGAACGTTATCGACAAGAGTCGTGAAACAACTCTGCACACAGAAGATTTGGAGGATTCAGTCACAATGGTGAGATTAATGAAAGACTGTGGATTCCCCGTAGCTGACGAGATGATTGGAGACATTAAAAAATCCCTTTTAACGATGACATCAAAGCAACCAAACCGATGGTCAACCCATCGGTCGACATCAAATTTTCAGACTCAGAGAGCTAACTCTGCAGTTTACACCACGGAAGGAAGTGAAACGAGGGGTAACTACTTTTCAAGCGTTTTTAACTATTCAAAACAGAACACAAACAGTCACAGCTGCACCGAGAAGCCATTACCAGATGCATCTGCAAACACTAATGCATCTTCACAAGCTGACAAGCAGCCCCCATCAAGCCAGGTTGAAGATGAATCTCAACCGGGACCAAGTGATATTGGGGAAAAGTTATCGTCAATATCAGAAAAATATGACGACTTCAAAGCAAGTAAACAAGCTATACTGGAGGAGTGGCTTGAAGGAACAAGCAACAATGGGGAGCATTCTCTACCAGGTGATGAGAAAAGGCCGTGAGAAAGAGATGAAAATCTTCGGATAATTGGGAAAATTCTATAGGATTTATCTTTTATGTAGCTTGTTTTTCAAAAAAAGAAAAATGCTTTTTAGACTGTGTATAATGTGTGCAGTATCTAATAAAAAATTGTTTGAGTAAGATAAAATGGGTATTTCAAAAACGTTAGGAATGGAGGAAGAAAATATGAAGGTGTAAAAAGTGATTTCACAAAAATCTGGTTAACAGGACTCTTATGTCCATTTGTTAAAATTTCTCAATGCTTTTCCTCTCATTTAAAGGAATCAATACTGCAATTAAGAAATTTGATCGGAATAGTCAAGATTTTTTCTTCATCCCATGCCGTAAAAGTCTTGACACCAATTAATTTCAAAATATTTTATATTCTCGATAAGCCGATTTCAGAATAAATGAAATAAGTCCAAGAATTTTGTGGAGTGGAAGAAAAACACCCTGAAGTTAAACATCAAATTCCAAAATTTGAAATCATTCACGTCATACCTTAATCATAATATTAATAGCCAAAATAACTAAATTCAAATCTAACATAATGTGTACAGATATTGGGATAGAGATATCTTGGATAAACGTAAATTGACATTTAAAAAACTTTTAAGCTATTATAGATCTTGGCCATATATGATATCTTATGAGGCCCTTAATCTAATAAAACGAGAACTTCATCTTACTAGCATCATGAAAAAATTGACGCCCCGTTGCGGCTATCAATATTTAAAGGGAACAACCCGGCTTTCAGATCGTATAGAATGTTACAGCTTGCAGTTTTATGTCCTCATAAATCATACACAAATGAGTACAAAAAAAAAATCTTCTATAAAATGGCTGCCTTAAAAGGTGGCACTCAATCTGAAGAATCACAATGCTGCACTGCATTCACAAATTCATCTCTTGTGGGCAATGCTGCCCCTGCATTCACAAAATTCATCCCTTGTTGGCTAGCAAATCCAATTATTTCAGGTCATATCAGGTAAAGACCAAGGCAAGATCTTGAAAGAGATATAATACATGCCAGGTTTCTGCATCACAGATCCATCAGAACTCGAGGTATTTACAAGAAGGCCATCTCCAATTTATTGAACAAATTATGTGCGGATGATCCAGCCAAAACACCTCAAATCGATGCCATCACCGAAGACGGCTACCACAAGGTTGATGTATGAAACTTTGGTACACAGCTGGTACCGACGACAGCTACCACAAGAATGATAAGTCTGTGTATCATGCAGCTGACATTCTCCAACATTGTCATCAGGATCTTGGATTTTAGTTGCAAGAAATGATCTATTCATTTACATAATATATTTAGTACCACTTTCAAATCTATACAAAATTAGCCCCGAGAATGAGGCTCCCAACTAGTCAAGTATGGGAAGAATAGACGTACAAAAACCTTGCCCCCGCAAATGGAGACGTCTTTTCCAGGATTCGAACATGAAACTTCAAGGTTACAAGGAAGCAACCTTACCTATGTGCAAGAGTCGCCCTCATACTTTTACAAATTATAATTCATTAAAAATTGGCAAACCAGAGACCAAGAGTCTAGGGAAGACACCTGACAATCCAAAAAGAGCATTGAGGGAGAACACGTTGAAGGGGCATCTTAGTCTTTCTGCAATTTAATATGAAAAAGTGAATCTGTTAGCTAATAAAATTATATATTTGAAATTCTCATTGAATTGAACAGAATAGAAGTATGCTGGACTGATAGCCTATTTATAATTTTGCATATGATAAAAGAAATATTAAAAACTATCAGAATCAAAGTTCTCAGCTGTCTCACCTCCTGGTTGAAAGACGACCATCCATCTATGGATTGCCCAAGTCACTTTGATTGCTCCCTAGGAATATTTAGGTAGTTAGTAATTCTACTGAAACACTCCGCAACTACAAATATTATTAATGCATGCCATAGCTTATGCCTGTCCGTGGCAAAAAGCCAAAACCTCTACCATATAAAATGGCAGACGACATGGTGGCAAATAGCATAAGCCTGGCAGATGAATTATAATATACATATAATGTACCAAAAAATCAGTTAAACACAGTGGATTACAAAAACAAATAACTAAGTATCAGCATAACAAAATCAGAAATAAAGTTTGATTTTAATGTATTGTTGGTGTAAAAAATTTACTCCACAAATTAGAGTGCATTTGTTTCGCAATTTAAAATCTGTTGCACATATTCCAATAAAATATATGTTAAAAATAACAATTGACGGATTCACATTCAAGGTGATTACATCTGATACTCAAACACACAATTAGAACTTACTTTAGATATGACTTAAAGTAATTATCACAAAACAACATAATTTTCATTTACATAACAATCTACGATTCGATGACAGTTCAAGACTGAAAAACATTTACACTATCAATATATTTCAATTAACTTCTAGAGAATATTAATGAAATAAAATTCATCAAGATTGTGAGACTTGTGTAAATAAAAATCCTATAAATAAAAAACACGATAAATAAAAAGCCACAACCAAAAATATCCTAGAAGTGAGAATAAATGAAGGAATATTTGTGGTGACAAAATCTAAACATATAGAAGAGACTGTGAAGGAAAAAAAAGCAGATGAAAAAAAAAAACACAGAATTAACAAGAGCTGAAAATAATAAAGCAAAGATAAAGGAAAAAATAGGTTAACTAAAGATGGCGGTTGCTGAAGTTGGAATTGTCAAAGGATGTGAAGGGAGATGCCAAACTGAAATTCCGAGTTCTATCATCAGGAACATATTACTTTATCTTTTGAAAAAATATAAATAGTATTTCCCCAAGAAAGAAGCTATTGGAACTTAGTTATAAAAGAGGCAGGAACTTAAAACAAATTAAAGAATGTGAATTTTGAGGAGAGAATACGCAATGTAAAAAATTTCAGCCTACAATAATTACCTGAAACAGTTACATCAGGAAGCACTAGATCTGTCATCTTAACCTCTTCTGATAATTTGGCGGCACTCCCCACCTCTACGGATCCATTGCTTTTCCTCACCACTTTCGCTCGTCTAAGTTGACAAATATAATAAAGTTAAAATTTCACACCAAATTGAATAATGATATTTGAGAAATTGAGTTCAAACCTGATTAACTTGCGCTTCGTAATGCCTGCCTTCAGCTTTGATGACACCCCTGCTTATAAATGAAGAAAAATATTATTTAAATTGGTCTAGAAACTGATAATTCAGAGAGGAGAAAGAATAGAAAAAATGAGAAGCAAAGAAAAGGTAACAGCTTGATTGGTTCATGAAAATCTTTTCCACTTCTTTTCAATGATTTCACAAATAACTACATAAATATTATATTACTCTCACTTCACTTCCTGTTTTCGAAAGATATTTATATAGAAATGATAAAAACAGCATTTCATAATGCATATCACTCACCTGGTTTAAGAGCCAAAGAGGTTGAAACGGGCTTACGATTGCCCCTCTCACTTTTAATGAAATCAATGACAGTATCAGCATTCATCCCCAATCCTTTTCTTCCAACTAGTTTCACTCCTAGCTTTTCACAGAGGTAATTCAATCTCATTTCATCACCACCTCTTACCTCTCTTAGGTCAAGAACCTGTTGTCTCGTCAATAATGTGTAAACATGAAGCTGCTGTTGTTGATTAAAATGTGACTGAAGCTGCTGAAAAAGTAATTTGTTTGAGTGTTGTTGGTCTTGTTTTGCAACTTCATTACATTTCTTTCTAGCCTCACTAAATGTTACCCTCAAGATTGCTGGTGACTTGGGGTCTGTATTCTTCTGAGCAAAAATGATAGAAAAGCTCCCAAATTCTATATCAGGTTCTCTAAATAAATCTGCAAGAAGGGAAGCACAAGAATGAGCACTTGAAGGGGCCTTGTCAACTTTCATCTTCAGTGTTCGAATATTAGCATGGTGGGCCATATTTGCAGCTTCTCTTAGACCACTTAGGAAAGCCCCATGCATAGTAGCAGGATAGCGCCTAGTAGTTGCTTCCCCGGCAAAGAAAAGCCTGCCATCTCCCACACTTTCTGCTAAAATATCATAATCATCACCAGAAGCTCCAACTGCAACATTGGAGTAAGAACCAAAGCAGAAGGGATCACTGCCCCATCTAGTACAGACAGTTTGGATAGGTTCAGGAACATTGATTCCTTTTGGTTCATATATACCTGCAGACAGATAGAGCATTTTTCTTCATAAATATTTAATAAAATAAAAGTAATCAATATTAATAATTAAGGACTAATATGATTTGACTAAAAATTTAAACTTGTCCAATGAAAATTAAGTATTTCAGCTGAATTATAATGAGAAAAAGATACAATTTAATTTACATATATTCTAAATAAAACTCATACCACAAGACAAATGTTAGGAAACTGAGGAAATCATACAAACTACATGATAATGGATATGTAATTTCTAGACCTCGAATTTACTTTTCTTTGCTTATTTTGTATGAATATTCTATCTTGTAAACTGTATTAGCCTAAGTATGATGTAGGTAGATAAAGTGTACCCTTGAGAATTTGAAGAACCCGTGTGACTGCATCTGTGGGGGGCATGCTCTCAAACTTATGTGCAGCTTCCCCTGCTACTAAAGCAATCAAAAGGGGACCACCAGCAACGGTTGCATAACTGTAAAACAAGAAAAATTCCCCACGACGACTTGGATCATCAGAAAGATGTCCAAATGTGTCAAGATCCATCTCCCAAAACACATGAGGAAAAAGCATGGCAACCTTATTCAGCAGACCAAACCCCAATCTTTTTATTCCATCGAGCTTCCTCTGAGGCAACTCCGGTATAAACTTGATAGACCCTTTCTTCAATACACCTAATGGAACAGTGCACAATGCCATATCACCCTCAAACACCTGACTCCCTGCAATCACCTGCACTCCATCACCACTATACCTAATCGTATGCACAGTTTTCTCATACAAAATTGGCACATTCTCTGCCAAAGCCTGAACTAGCTTCCCATTTCCTCCAGGCAGAAAACAATGATCTCCCCCCATATCATACGGATCATCCTGGTCCCAAAATGCAAGAGAGAGATTGGACAACAAACCCGCATTCGCATACTCCAAATTTGCAAGATGCCAATTGAACAAACTCAACTCCTCATCACTCACCGAGTCCTTAAACACTTGCTGGAACGTCTCCAGTGCCGCTCCAAGGGACACATCCACCGAGACCTCCCCCATCAACTGCCTCAACCTACTCGCCTTGTCGAGCATGCGATTAAACGCAGACTCCACCTTCACATCCGTATCCGGATCAACCGGCCTCCCATCCATGCAATAAAGAGGACACTTATCCCTCACCTTATGAAGCAACTCACCCAATTGCCTCCCCACAATCCCAAGGGGATTCCCCAACGTGCCAGTCAACACACTGCCACCCAAATCCGCAGCAGCACACACCCTATTCCCTCCCTCCATCTTCTTCGTATAAACACGACCACCGGCACGCTTCCGCCCTTCCAACACCGTGACCTTGAACCCAAACCGCATAAGCTGCCGTGCCGCAGCCAACCCGGCGAGCCCGGCGCCGACGATAATCACCGACGGCTTGCTCGCCTCCGCCGGAATCCTCTCCTTGATGGGAGAGGCCACTCCGAAATTTATGTAACCATGCGAGACAAGGTAATTATATGCGGAATCCAAAAGCGCGTGGTAATGTGGCGGAATGTAATCCAGGAAGGTTTTCTTACTCACCCAATTTGACACGTTTTCGCGCCATTTTGCAATGATGTGGTTCCGAATGAGAGTGTAATTGACCTGCTCAATGCCGCCGATGACCGGGAGCACGGCGGCGTCGATCTCCTCCTCCGTTAGGGAGTCCGCCGGAAAACCGGCTGAGAGTGCGATCAGGGCTTCGGTTTTGGGCTCTTTGTTGATTACGATGATTTCGTCGGAGGCGGGGGTTCGGGAGGAAGAGGGAGAGTCGGTGGGCAGGGTGAGAGGAAGACGAAACGACGCCGGATTGCGCTGAGAGCGGCCGCGACGGCGCTTCTTGGGGACGGAAAAAGAGAGGTAGTGGCTCAAGGTGGTGGGGTTCGGGTTCGGGTTCGGGTTCTGGAGGAGGTTTGGGATTGAATCGGAGGTTGGGTCCAAGAAAACGTTGGGACTAGGGTTAGGGTTTAGGGTGGAGGAAAATTGGGGTGGGGGATCCATTAAACGGTGTCGTTTGATTTTCGATTACGATGAAATAAGAGTCATTTGGTTTTGGTGCGTAAAGAATCAGCTATTGGAATTAGGAAGCTTTAAGGCTTCGCATCCGTGCTCTGCCGCTGCCGTTCAGATAGTTGCACCGTTGACTGACACAGAGAAGCTCGCCTTGGAACTATTTGGAATATTGTTAGAATCATTAAGGTGTATTTTTGAAAATAACTATTAAAATAACAATTTATTTGTATAATTTAATATTCAATATAGTGATAAATTTAGTATACTTAAATTCTACTTTTTCATTCTTTAACATAGTCTTTCAAATTCTTTTAGATTTCATTCTAGTCTTTTAGTTTCTAAAAGAGTTTATTGCAGTAATTTTTTTTGTCATGAAAATTGTTAATATAATATAAATTAATTATTGTATACATGTATCTGGAAAATTTGAGAAAAAAAATTAGAAGATGAAATAAAATTAAATATAAAAAAATAGATCAAATATAACGTAAGTAAAGAAATAACGACTTTCCAATTCAAAATCTTAAAATATTAAATTTGAGTCTTTCTTTTTATTATATATTATTTAACATTTTTATTTTTAATAATAATTAAACTCACATTTATATATATAAGATTGAAAAGAGGAATTGATAAAGATGAAGTGCAATGAGGGGATAATTACATTACAAACTTATAATAAGTATAATAACGAACTCCTTAAGACTTGTTGTAAGTTGACTTGTAGTAACTGATTTTAGGGCCAAAGAAAGGAATAAGTGTAGTTTTTTTTAATTGAAAAAGATTAAATAAAATAAAAGTAGTCTATGACTCATGCATAAATTATTCTAATAACTAACTTTCATTTTTTTAACATTAATTATGAAATATTAATCACGTAATAAATAAAAAACTTGTTGAAACCCTTAAAAAACTAGTTTCGAAACCTTAATCATATAATAAAATAAGACATCAAATTATGATGATAATCAGATATCAAACTTGTATGACGTTGTTATATATTTGACACAAATAAAATAACAAGATAAAATATAATTTATATTCACATGATAAAATTACTATTTTGTTGAAATCACATGTAATATAATAAGGAACTTTTAAATTAGTTTTAAACTTTCAAATTATAAAAATGACAAAAAAATATACAATTACATCATAAATATACAAAATTGCTTTTTATTATGGAGTTACTTTACTTACAATTATAAAAATATAAGATTTTTAAAATGAAAAGATTATTCAACTATTTTTCTTTAAAGCATATTTGAATGATAATAATATTTTTTTTTTAGTTTTTTCTTTAACAGCAATAATATTTTTTTTAATAATTTATGCTGTCTATACGTTTGATATAATACATATATTCGTTTATATATATATATATATATATATATATATATATATATATATATATATTTTTCTCT
>Ga0209700_102039_pt1 | contig 41631 bp, 17 predicted proteins | sample SiratroredBW_FD_187528 | JGI IMG/M metagenome (GOLD analysis project Ga0209700, IMG submission 187528) | Root nodule microbial communities of legume samples collected from California, USA - Siratro red BW (SPAdes) (version 2) | ecosystem: Host-associated > Plants > Roots > Nodule | place: USA...
AATAATTACCTGTTTTGTAAAAAAAAAAAAAGAAAAAAAAGGGCTGAGGCATGGTTAAAATGTGACCAGCCGCACGAACTTTCCCGCTCCCACGATTACTGTTAAATTTTGGCACCCACTAACCCCACATTATCAGTGCTACACTCCAAATGTGTATTTTAGGTTGATTAAACCTGTAACTGCCATCTCCTACTTCACTCCTTGCAGTTAGAGATTAAGATTTGAGGTCAACAAAATGCAGAGGAAGTTTCACTCTATTGTAAAAGACAAAGCCAATGCTAGTGCTGATGACAGCGATGACGGCGGTGCAAGGTTTACGTGTGGAAGTCAATTCTCCAGGAAATCAGTTGGGTCGGCATTCTCTTGTATGCTTGCAAACAAGGGCTCACATGGAAAGCATGCTTCCAAAGTGAAGAGAAAAGAGCCGTTTGCTGACTCAGGTATAAATGGAAAGGCATCATGTGGGGACGAACCAGTTGAAGTTGCATTTTCTCAGCTTCTTGCACTGGAGGAGAGTGATGGATCAGGTGAAGGAAAGCAGAACAGCAAGGAGAGGCAAGATGTGAAAATGAAGCTTCCTTTGTTGAGTTTTCTATACAAGAAGAAAGGATGGAAGAATTTCATGAGAGCCAGATTTAGTAGTGATGAGAATGGTAAATCGAAGAAGAAATTAAGCTTACGCCGCTCGTTCAGGATTCCTTCCAAAATACTGCTCTTTGGCCTTAAGTTGAAGTTGACAAAGTTTCAGCTTAAGAAGAAAGCGACAAAGCAGTTTGAAGAAGACGCTGCTGCTGATGAAAATGAAGATAGAGAACTATGGAAGAAGAGGATTCTGATGGGAGGGAGATGCAGGCCGTTGAGTTCGCCAGGTTACAGAGAGATGTATAGTGATTCCTGGACAAGGGCACTACCCCATCCCTGATCCCCACCTCAGCTGCTCTTTTCTATTTTTCTTTTCATATAACCTTTAGAGATATATCGTAGTGGTTTTTTTTTTTCTTCGTTATGACCTTAAGAATGTCTTCTTTTGTACATAGTTCTCCATTCGTTATTGCAATTTTATCCTTCTTTCTTTATCCTGTGCAAAGAAACGTTGCAGTTTTCATTTTGTCAATAAAGATCAATGCCTTGTTGTCAAAGAATTAGCAATACACCGAAGCCATGCCCGTAACAACTTACGTAGGGAGTTAGAATTTAAATAGTAATTTTTCCATTGCAATATGAAAGGGCACTTAAAATTCTTTATTTCATATGTTTTACACTATTAAATCACCCGAAATTTAAAATTTTCCCCAAAATCCACAAATGAATGCCAGCGGTATTTAATCCATAAATTTGATTAAGACAAGGCTGCTAAAAGTTTCTATAGTGAATATTTCACACCGGAAGCTCTGGACATGGTCTCATTAAAATAAAAACAATCAAAATCATGCTATGGACATGTATAAGTTCGAGCTGGCGCAGCAGCACAAATACACGTAAGTACCAAACTGGTCATTTTGACTCGATAAATGCTCCTCAGGGTTGTACACAGAAGGCAAGCAGCATGTAGAGCCACAAGGTAACATGGCATTTACCACCTTTTGTTTTTGGATCTGCAGTGTTTACATACCCACATACCAAATATATATGTCACACAGCCCAGATCAGACCTTCAGTGGTTTCAAACCCAGGGCTGCTCGGAGTTTGTTCGCTTCTGCAATCTCCGGATCAGGGTGGTCAGTTCCATCATCCTTCTTTTCTTTCTTTTCTCTCTTCTCCTTCTTCTTCTTTGGCTCACCATCCTCAATTCCATCTCCGTGTCTTCTGGGGCTTACACTACTTCTAGCATGTCTCTTTCTGTAGTCACCACCATCATGTTCCTTGCGATCCCTACTCCTACTTCGACTCCTTGAGTGGCTCCTTCGCCTTCCACGGTCACGATCCCTCTCTCTTCTCTCCCGCTCCCTACCCTCTCTCTCACGACCATAATCTTTTTCATCCCTTAGACGATATCGATCCCTGTCCCTCTCCCTATCTCTGTCCCTCTCTCTATCTCGGCCTCGTCCCCTCTCCCGGTCATGCTCTCGATCATAGTCTCTATCATAGTCTCTGTCATAGTCACGGTCCCTATGAAACAAAATCCGAAACCAATCAAAACGTGATCCTTCGATGAGCCAAAAATCACAATTGACAAAACACGTCCATTTTATACTTAATGAAAATTCAGTACTTCATTATAAGATCAAAAAGGGGAAACAGATATCAGATAACCAACATAATGTACTTTAATGATCTGTGTAAAATTTGAAGGCACATGACAGCTTTAAGAAACTAAGAACGTGAAATACCAAAATGTGTATTAACCTGTGCTTTAACTACGACCAGCAATTAAACCGCCCCCACTCAAAAGAATGCTCACATGTCATGGGTTCTTAATGACAGTATAATTACCACCTCATAACATAATGCTTCCACATCAAAAAACTTGCACGCAATTCAGTTTCCAATAGCTCATTCACACGTGGATGGATGGGATTGGGATCCCAAACTAACATGCTGAAGACAAAGACAGATTAACCCGTGACATTTTCATAAAGCTCAAAGATTGATGGAGCAACGATAGAGCTTCAGCTGATGTTCTTTCTAGAGGAATCTCTTATAGATATTCAATAGTAGTTTCATAGTGAAAAGGCAAAGCATACGAGGACAACATATCAAAGGTGTGGAAGCGATTAGCTGTAATAACCAATTTGACAATCAAGAAAACTAACATTTTTCCAGTTAAAAATGAAAAGATGATTCAATAAACATTAAAGAGTAAACTAAACTCTTCAATATATAAGATAATATTTGTGGAGAACCATCAACCCATGCAACATAACTGTTTGACCCATCATACTTCTCAACTGCACACTGTCAGTGCAGAGAAACCTGGCAGGATCATTGAATCTTACTATAGGAAGCAGTTGTATACCACAGATAGCTCTGAATGCCATAGTGGAAATAGAAGTGTAACCTTGCACAAATTCAAGAACAGCTTCCAGCATAATCTATTCCTTTGTTGTAAAAAATAGCTCAAATTTTTCCTAGAATCACGTTACTTACGAAAATTTTAATTCATTTGAGTCTTTAGACGCAGCAGCCCTGATACGCCCTACACTACCCAAAAAAGTTGATGAAAAAACAAAATGCAAATTGAAGGTACCAGAAAAGCTTTTTCAATGACAAGACACACATCTACATTAATCCACGCAAAACAGTCGGAAAGACAGAACAGTACCTGTATCTATGACTATCACGCCTTCTGTCCCTATCTCTTTCCCTTGTTGGGCTTCGCCCACGATAATAATCCTACAAATCATTCAATAATTATATCAAAACATAGTAACTACTTACATTTATTTAACATTAAAAAATTAAGAGTGAAGAATATATCTCCTGATTGAGAAAAAAGAAAGGGAAGTACCTTCTCATAGGCCCTATCTTCAATCTCGTCAACAGGCTGGTCATTATCCTCTTTCTCTTCTTCCTCCTCAAAATCTTCTTCCAGTGCACTTCGTCTTGGCTCCAGTGAATTCAAAGATTCAAGAGTCCACCTATAGCAAACAGAAGACCAGAACTACACATCTTAACACCGCAAAAAACTCCTGTAATCTCTATTAATTTCACAGTCCCAAAAAATTATAACTAAAAGATATCATCATAAAGACCATTTTTATACACAACAAAAAACGACGGAAATGTGCTCAAAGCTCAATTGCAAATAAAGCGTAGAAACATTATAAAAGAGAAAGAAGAGAAACCTAGAAGATACCTTTTCTTGACGCGAGGCAAAGCAATGTCACAGGAATAATCTTTTGTGAGAAGTTCATCGATGACCTCATCCACATGCGTCAAAGTAAACTCTGCAAACCAAGAGCAACACTTTAGTTTCACAAACGAGCTAGTAATTAATAAAATCAACAGAGAATAAACGAACAATAATTGACATGAAACCCACGTCCGTCAGCTAACTTTCGCCGGAGTTTGCGATAGTCATTGTACAAGGGTTCGAGGTAGCGGTAGACGTCAATGTCCGATCCAGTAAGACGCAAGTAAAACGCGCCGAGTATCCTAACGTATTTGTAATCCTCGTTCTTGATGAACTCGATGACGATTTCTTTCTCCGGCTGAATCTGGAGCATCTTCATGACGAGGCACATGAAAGGCGTAGGTTTGCGGTTTCCGCCGTAAGTTCCGCCGAGATGGTCGATCTCCATGGCCTTGTCCACCAAAGTCTCCGCCGTTAACCCGAAGCATTGCTCCTTCCAGTATGTGTTCTGATAGATCTTTGATCGGAGAATCTTCTCCACGAGGTTCTGAGGGTTCGTCCCTCTTATACTCTTCGCTGCTGGATCCGTGCGATTCGCCATCGATTATGCACAAATGAACCGTCGCTGGAATTCAATAGCAGAAACCCTAACCCTAACCCTTTTCAGGATCAGGTCCAGGACCAAGAGAGATTGATGGCATGGAGGAGTATATTTTTATAATTTCATTCAAAATAATTTATTTTTATTTAAAATTATTAGTATAGTAAAACATGAGAAAAAGTTGCATGTTTGGGCATTTGGTCTAGTGGTATGATTCTCGCTTAGGGTGCGAGAGGTCCCGAGTTCAATTCTCGGAATGCCCCTTCAGTTTTTCTGTGCGCTAATATTTCTTCGATATTTTTGCTTTTTATTAATAATTGGCGAATGTCTTATTAATTTATAAAATAGAACTTTAATTCAAGAAATTAAATTAAACAGGACGGGATAGCAAAGGAAGCAAAATATTGAACCTTTCCATTTTGTAAAATGTTATTATAAATAAAAAATTATACTCTAATAATAACTTAATGAATAAAGGAGTTTTTATCACACTAGTTTTCGACTTTGGATCTTGGCTTTGAGTAGATTTGGTTTCTATCTAAGTTTTCAAAAGACACCTTGAAACTCTAGTATTTATAAATAATTACATGCATTATTTATAGTGGACTTGAATTATTATTACTTTTTAGGTTAATTTCAATAATACAAATAGTTTTATGATTAATTATGATTAGGTTTATTATTCTCTTTTAGATAGCCAACAAGTATTGGATATAGCATATTGATATCATCTTGACTTGTGTATAGGTTTAAAAACATCATCTTCCTCTGAAAGATCCTGATAATGTAATGTATATTATATTAACCTGTACATGAGAGTCTGGTATACCTTTTGAAAAATCTAAAATATATTTTTTAATTCAAAATGTTTGAAAAACAAATCTTAAATATGTATTTTTAAAATTTTTCCAAAGAAGATAAATTTAAAAAAAACATTTTATTACAAAAAATTAGTTAATTTTTTTAATTTATTAAATATTGATGTGAGGATTCATCCAATTTTCAAAAACAGGTTATTCATAAAATTAAATAAATATATTTAATTCAATTATTTTCGTAATTGATCAATAATGAATAAATAGTTTAAGGAAATAATACAAACTGCCAAATATGACTACTTCTGAACATGTTATTAGACTTACAATAACAATTACGTGTTTGATTATCTCATCTTTGAAAATAAAAAATCATCTTCATCTCTATTCTCAAAATTAAAATTGATCTTCATCCATATTTTCGTATTCAATAGATATAAATTTTTTTATCTCATTGTCATTCTCGTTTGTACCAACACTCATATCTACATCTTTATTGTTTCAATTTTAATTAAATAGTTTTAAAAAATAAAAATCATGTAAAGGAAAAAAACACGATTCGATATCAAATGAGTACATTCAATGTTTATGCAACTAAACACTTGAATTTGAGATATTCTCATGTAAAAGAATTTTTTTAAAAAAGAAGGAAGAAACAATCAAACTTACGATCAAAGCTATTTGATTCAATAAAATAAAAGTTTGCTTTTGGTGACATCTAATACATCATTTGAAAAAAATAAAAAAATATACAATTAAAATTGTGATTAGAAAAAAAGTATCTAATAAATTTAACTAAACTTTGTGAATATTAAGCAACTGAATAATAAGTGAGAGAAAATAAAAAATTATGACAAAAAATAAATTTTATTACATGAAACAAAATTAAAGACAAAAGTGAATAGTAAATATAAGTGTTTTAGATTAGTTAAATATTTTACTCGTTTAAAAGGAAAACAAATATGTTGATAAAAACACAGGAATAAATATAGGGAGAAGATCAATACACATCCGTATAATCTATTTAAAAAATCAGGTATTACTTACAAAATTTCTGGTCAAAATTGCAATAAACTCAAACAATGCCCACAAAAATATTTTATTTATGATGGCCAAGTAAAATGCTGTCAACATATATTTTTTATGTGTATTTTAAAGATTGCAGTAAACTTTATATTCTCAAATAGAGAAGGGCAAATCCATCTCAAAATAAAAATGTTTGCAAATAGAGGCAACGAAATCCACACAAAAAGTAATTAGAAATAGTGAATATGGTATTCATTAATATGGGGATGAAATTTTCTACGACCTTTCCTAATTCCAGTAATGATAAATTGACAATTGATTTTATACGGAGTGTCACACGGAAAGGAAAATTTGACTGATACGCTTGTAAGCAACAACAAGAACATTACAACTATATATAAACAATAAAATTGAGTTAACTAGAATAAATTAAGGTATACAACAGAGTACATCTAAGCATTTAGCATTTTATGTCGAATTCTGACCTGATATTGACGAGACATATTGGTGAATCAAAATCTAAACTTCTAAGATGATAAAATTACAGATGAAAAGAACTATACTAGTATAATACAATTGACCTCATCTTTGAGCCTGATCAGCAGTGTGGTTGCTTGTTGTAGACGATGATGCTGTTCTACCATTCAATATTCCATTGTCCATAGGTGGGGAGGATCCCCACTTACCCTCTGATTCACTTGGTTCTATCACTTTCACAGATCCATCCGTCAACCCAACAGCAAACTGATTAGGTTCTAGTGGATGAGCCGCAACCACAAGAGGATACAAAGATGAACTTCTGCAATAATACACAAGGATCAAGCTCCTAACCTCGAATTTTGCAAATGCGAATAAAAAATCACCATGCACCCGTTTCTGAGGAAGGATTTTTTTTTGGTTAAAAATTCATAGTGTTGATGATTTTAATCCTAAACCATTTTAATATCCATAATTGAAACAGCAACGACTTTGTTGTATTAAATGACTAAGCATAATTTTACTGCGCAACTACAGGAGAAAATGTTAGGCAAAATAAATACATACATACATACATATTATTTATGACATGAAAAATGTTGGGCAATATATATTGTTTATTATTAGGTGAGGTAAATGTGGGAGTCACTGAATAAAATGTTGAGTAGGTGATTTAGTGGAACAGACAGGAAATCTACCCATAATAGTGTTGAGAAGAATGTGTTAGTCACTTTAATATAATAAAGACTAAATTGAGTTCAATTTATTTATCTGAAACCTACCCATTTAAAGCTGCCGGTGACAAGCATATTGACGGTGCGATACGACATCTGAGCCTCAAGCTATCAGCATCAAACACACCAATGTTGGCATCACAAAATGTAGCATAAATTAACTGACTGTTGCAGGAATAAGCTGCATGTGATATTGGGGCATGCAGAACATCTTGGGGAACCCACTGCAGCAAAGGAATTTATGAGCATCTAATTTTTAATTTTGTCAGCAATCAGCAGCTTCATCAATACTGGAAGAAATTTCATACCTGCCGAATGCGTTCCATCTTAGAAGCATCATATATTGCCAACTGAGTCTCGTGAACTACCAATAAACGAAGTTGATCAGAATGGAACTGTACTCTCGTATCACCCACAGGTGACTTTCCTGCGGGTAGTTGTATTGGAATTGATTTTCTTTTCTCCCATGTATCAATGCTCCATACACAAAGCTGTACAAAATAATTGAACTTCTTAAAACCCAAAAAGAAAAAAAATTGAGCATAAAAAATTGCAAGAGGCACAAATACAACTAAAACACAGGTACGTAAACTCTAGCTCCCAAAAGAAAAGAACAAAAAAAAAAAAAAAAAAAAACAAAAATGAAAAAAAAAAAAAAAAAAAAGAAAAAAAAAAAAAAAAAAAAAAAAAAAAAAAACAAAAAACCAAAAAAAAAAAAAAAAAAAAAAAAAAAAAAAAAAACCAAAGTTATTAAGTGTAGCCAGCCAGCAAAATACTTGCACGAGAAATCCACTTTGAAAGGTTTTCCGTGCCACGTTGAATGTTGTATGAGTGGCAAACAGTTAAAAGGCTTACTTGAGCATCAGCACCAGATGAAACCAGTATGTTAAGATTGGTTGAAAAAGCTAAACCAGTAATACGCTTCTGGTGACCCTTCAATTTTGATTTCACCTGGAACATACACCAAAAAGGGAAAAGAGTGGCGTGAGATTATTAGAAATAATAGTGTAAGTATCAAAACAAGAAAACTAGTCAAAGATAGTAATCACCTCATCCACTCTGACATTATATATATGAATGGTTGAATCCTCCATCCCAATGGCGATAATGTTGTTATCCTGGGGATGGAAAGCTAGGAAGGTAGAAGCAGGAGGTGGTGGCATGAATGTTGTCATTACCTATTAAAAAAGTGAAGTAATCGGTAAACTAAACAAATGAATGGAATATAGGAATTGTACATCCGGAGGACACACACCTTGAATGTCATCATGTTAAATAGGGAAACCTTTCCACCACAAGCAGACAAAACGTACGAGTCATTTTTTGAGAGTGCAATGCAAGGGACTGCTTCTTCAAGGTTGACACCCGATATATCATTAGTCATAAGGAGACCACTGTTGGGTTGCCAATGCTGTGGAACAACATTGGCTGTAGCCTGTAATCATATTAACATCAGAATTCATGTTCTCTAGTGAAAGGAACAAACAAACGGAAAGAACAGAGAAAACAAAAAACTGAAGGGAAAAAAATGCAAATTAATTATTGCTTAAGACTACCTTCCCAGTAGGATTCTGTTCATTGCGAGCCCATTTCCAAAGCTTCTGGGTACCATTTGAACCAAGTGCTAAAATACCAACGCCAGAGTTTGTATATAAAAGTCTAACAACCTATGCATGGATCAGATTATTAAAACAGTGTACAGAACACAGTTAGCCATAGAATAATGGCAATCTCATACAAAGAAATGGTAACACACCTTGCTGGATGAATCTGTGCTTTCAGGCATGGTAACTGATCGACATTGGACAGGATCCAGAATTTCAGATAGTTGCCATGGTTTAGTAGCTCTATCTACTACATCTTCCACAGCTCTTGGTTTCTCCACACTTCGGCCCATGGGATCAACTCCATTCTTTATTGAAAAGGCCAAAATCAATACTTGTGCAAACAAGTATTAAGATGCAGTAAATAATTCCCAATACATGCAACTTAGAGAAGGTATAAATAACAATTGGCTAATTTATTCCAGAGGAATACAATAGCCAAATTATAAGTAAAACAGATTGGCGTATGCCTTTTGGATCTAATGGTACCACAAAAATAGAACATGTTTTTCAAAAAGTGTCAAGTAATAGATCCAAAAGGTGGTCCTCCATTGCTTACATGGGTAATGTATTGTTGTTGATTTGAGCATACTATAAGAATAAAAATACTAAACTATAGCCCACATGCTAGAGTGTGTGTACTGAAATGAAACAACTATCAATGTCATTGTTCTAACATTATAATAATGAATTAATGATTATTAAATTCACAGGGTTAGATTCATACAAGAATTGGAGAAGGCCTGACAGGGGAGCTTCTCTCCACTTTACAGTTGACAGGACTAACATTAACAGTAGAAGAACCAGATACCTACATGGCACAAATAAAGTAGACGGTAACACGTACATATTTAGATCTAAACATCGGTGTTCAAGCAAAAAATAAACTGTATCACTACCTTAATTGCATTTGATTCAAGGGATGACCTCAATGTTTCAAATCCGGGAGTTTCAATAGTTCTTAAAGATCTAAGGCCAGAAGCATTAGCAAGTATCTTGAATCCATTGTCCACGGTAGTAACCGCCAGAATATTTCCTTCCTTGTTGAATCTCAAGCGTGGAAGGCTCTAAACAAATTCATATGCACAGGATATTTTATTGAGTGTCATATTCCACAAGACATAAAATTAATTAACCATATATACCAACCTGTAATCCACCATTGGCATCAGTGCTTATAACAAGATTAACATTGTCCATGTCCCAAAACTTAACTTGACCATCTTCACCTGCAGCCAAAAAGCGGTTTTGGGTAGTGTCGAACTGCACAACACCAGCAGATTTTTTTCTAAACCCATTGTATGTTCTCTTGATGGCTCCTTCGCTTTCATTCCATTCAACAAGGAAAGACTCTCCATCTTCACTTGTCCCACAAGAAAATAACCTGGAGAAAGATGGAGAAATAAATTTGAAAGACATCATAGGAAACTTCAATATAATACATCATAGGTATCCATTGAGCATCACACTTGGAGGAATATATACCCTCATCAAGATCCAGCTTACCTAGTTCCATCAGCACTATAAAGCATTGTAGTGCACCAGTGGCCAGGAGCATCATAGTCAACCCTAGAACCCATGTTGTCGTATAACCATGCCTTTATTTTCCCATCAATGGCAGTTGAAAATATGAACTGCAAAATTACATAATCAACATTTAGAGAGTATATATGTGTACATATATACAAATTGCAAGAAGTTAAATCAATACATATTCTCATCCAATGGGGCCAATATATGCGTGTAATAGAAAAAGGGCTGTAATTTTTTAAGACTGCAATAAATGAAAGATGCTTTTTATAAGTTCATATGTTTAATGCAAAATAACTACACATATCGTAAAACTGAAATAGACTAAGGATAAAATTATAGCAAGCGGTATACAGCAGAAAACGTTCCAAAGTATAAACATTAAATATTATAGATGCCTCCATAACGATGTCTACTTTTTACCTGAATGCTCTCTTTGTGATGGGGACAGATGGAATATACAGGTGCCTCGTGCCCCTCAAAGGTGAACAGTTTGCGTCCATTTAAATCCCATACCTATAAAGAGTTTAATCAGAAAAAAGTGATAATTTTCGCACAATACAAAAATTGCAACGAGTAAACTTTGTGAACCTTTATCAACTTATCATCCCCACAAGTCACAATACACAGCTGTTTGTTTGGATGAGCAAATGCCAAGTCATTCACACCCCCAACATGAGCATCAACCTGTTTAAAAAGAAAATGTAAATTAAACTGCAAGCAAACTTTTTAGCTATTTTTTATGAAAAAAATATCACCTCTATACGCTGGGTTAGCTCGTTTGATCCAGTGTAACCATACAGGTGAATCAAATGTTTGGTAAAAGCAATACCTACAGAAAAGCAACCAGTTAGATATTTACTGACAGCTTCAAAATGTTTTCAGAAACATAAAGTATCATACCTACAAAACTTCCATCAGGGCTCCATGTGACGCGACTGACAGAAATAGGTGCATCCTTCACTGCAGCAGCCTGAAAAATATTCTCAACTTTAATTACAATGGTTTTGAATTCTCAAGCAGCAACACTAATGGCCAAGAAAAATAATATACTGGCAATGATAGGTCAGACTGATAACCAAGGGTACTACATATACAAATATTGCACTGTAAGAAACCTGAAATGCTAATGAACATGCAGACACATCCCATATTTTGAATGGCTTCGAGACCAACTTTTCTCGCAAACTGAGTTCCCAGAGGGTAATTTCTCCATTGCTTGAACCAACTACTCAATGGAAATATATATATCATTAGAATAAAAAGAATTTAAATTATGCTTTTGTCGGTATTTTGACAACCAATATATAGACATAATGAAGTTATGATACCAAGAAGTAAGGTATGATGAGAAGGATGAAAATCCATGCTTTTCACGGAGGACCCTTGATGCAATGTCATAGTCACAGTTCTTGGCAGATCATCCAGTGACCAAGAGGCTTGTCGAGCCAAGGGATAAGAAACCTTAAATTATATAAATGAACGACACTGAAATCAGTCATGAGCCATTAAAAAGTAAAAACGTAACAAAAATATTTGGCCTCATAAAGTATGCTAGACACAACTAAATTGAACAGAAATTCTTCAAAGTTACCTCCTCTACAGAATGACCAGGACGAAGCCTTTTCATTAGCGGTTCATGATCAGCATTCTGATAATCAACCACGCCAGAAGTTGCAGGAGGTGTTCTAGGACGTTTCAAGATAGACACTGTTAAAGAAATGTGGATTTTTAAGTCAGGGCATCCACATAGTGAAACTATTGAACAAGTGATATTTTATTCGAAATTTTAACAGCCAAGACACCAATGATTATATGCCCTTTTAAAAAAGGTGTAAAAAACTAGAGTGCATGGCATGTAAATATCATAAAAAAATAGTGCAGCCAGTTTTACTGAAAATAATAGGGTTTCTACAATCTTAACCTTGACTCTGTGGGACAGGTATGGTTGATGCCGTGACAACAGCTGCTTGGACAGATGATGAAGCTGAGGCATTGGCCATCCAACCAGCCAAAGCATTAGCATTGGCCGTTGCAGCAGCCGGTGGGAAGGGCTACACAATTTAAAGTTTCGAATTATTAGTTAATCAACATGGTAACAATTATAGTATCGATCTATCAACTAAAAATCAAGATAATCAGTTGCTGGATATGAAAGGCATCGTACACCATGAGCTCCAAGAGAAGTATAAGCAGCGGGCTTTGCAACTGCAGCAATTGGAAGATTGACAGGTGTAGGTGCCAGAGGACCATTAGGAGGTGCACATGTGTGATCTGTGAATAAAGTCTTAATATCTGGATTTGGTCTTGGATTTTTGCAGAGCTGGTGCTGCCAGTTTAGACTGCATTGATAGGGTGCAGATATAAATTCGCTGATAAGAAAATAAGTCACAAAACAAACTAAAAGTTCAAATAACAAGAATCAATTAAAAAAGGAATGGGAAAACCTCCAAATTCTGATCATTTACCGAATAAAAAATAATCATACATACCTTTGATTGATTAAAGTTCTCAGTCTTGATGACTTAAGGGTGGGGAAGATAAGCTTATCACGGAAAAGAGGATTTGCCTCTATGAGTTTTTTCAGCTCTATCAGCATAATGCTTCGAGCAGTTTTGGTGTCGCCGTACTTGGACAGCTGCTCATTCTCCCTGTTATGTGAAACAAAATACCACTCCATTGTCAAGCTTAACACTTAATTAGTTCTAGTCACGAATTGAATCAAAGATTCATGAATCACATCATCACATGTACAATCTCATCCACCTAACAGTCAAGAGAAGGCAGTGACAAACAATGTATTCAATTAGATTATATATATTATAGATATTACCTGAAATTATTAAGAGTTAATAACTGCGTTATTTCTTTGTACAGCTCCTCATTGAAGGTGGAGAACATTTTTAAATCACCAGCTAATATCTCAACAGCCTTTGCCTTGTCTTGCCTAAAATTTTGAAAAACACCATAGACAACACATGTGTAGTGTTACAACAAGCACAAATGCATTTATAAAAACTAAAAAAAATATTAAGTTCCACATACCGATCAAGTGCTTCCAGATATTTCTGTTTCCTAATTTCAAAGAATATTTTCATTGAGTATCTATTATCATCAACTTTGGTAAACCCCGATAAATACTTCTCAACCTCTTCCCACTCACCAGCCTGCACTTTTTCCTCAAAGTACTTCATATTGAAAAAGAATCCAGATTCTTTCTCAAGCCTGCACACATTAAGAAGCATTTAAAAGAATGACATGAACAGGCACAATAATGAAAATTCTTACAAAAAACCCTCAGAAAACAGAGAGGGTATTCTGCTTCTTTTTCTATCTTCTCAAATCCACTCTCCAAGTAAGAACATTATGTAACTTGGGTGAAAGGAGCAGGCTTATTACCATTAAAAGGTTTACAAGTTCAGCTTCCATATATTAAAGTAGTTAACTGTTCTCCCCAATTCATAAAGTCGAAAAGTGTAACGGCCACATAGAAAGGACAATACATTACATGATGTAATACACTCGCCGAGAGAAAGACTGTTGCAAATTCCAGGCTATCAAGCATTAATAGACTCAAACAATCTCAACATTAGACATATCTTAATGTACGGCAAATAGAAGTTAATAAACCGCAGTTATTTGTCAAGTGCTCAAGTGGAGATTGGTCACGCTTTGGTGGTGTCAAAGTAAATAATAATGTCTCCTTGTATAGGGGTTGCATGTCCGATTATAGGGGACACGTGTCTTTTCAAAAATATAAGAAATTAAAAAATAATTTTTAAAAAATCATAAGCTGGCCTCCTCAAGATATCAGAGTTGTTCACCACCTAGTTCTGTGAATGCGCTTGCCCAATTGGCAGAGTACTTGAACCTGATAAAAAACTCAACCTCCAAAAACCAGTCATGTATAAAAACCACGGCAGTTCTGATACTCACATCTTAATTGTAAATTTAAAAAAGAAAAAACCCTAATTTATGAAATTGATGCATTCCTTCTTCCCTTATTTTCTCTTTTTTTTTTTTCAGCCTCATTCCTCAATAATCAGATAACCAGAATACACAAACAGAATAATAAACAGTTTCAAAACATGATTACCTCATTTCAAATTCAGACAAATCCTAACCACCACCCAAATTCAACGGCATAAACAACTTGCAGGGAAAGAGGGGAAAAAAAGGGGAGAAAAGGCACTCACTTGTGTACGGATTCTTTGAATTTCTCCTCCTCCAAAAACTGAAGTATGAGAAACACCAATTCTCTGCTCAGAGAAGACATAGCTAAGTCCAATCTGAAAACCACACCGTTAATTTCGATCTCCGAATCCCGATCTTCGGACAGAACCAACACGACCTCTGAAAAAACAAAAACAGTACAAAACTCCAATCCCACCGACCACGGACAAACTAGAGGTGAACCACACAAACTCTCCCTCTTCACTCCAACTCTAACAATCCCAACCCAGGCAACCTTAAAATCCTCATGAAATCTAGAGCCTCCTGGGATTATATAAAGGGCTCGGAATTCGAGAATTTTTAGGGTTTGAAAGGCTGCGGATAAGAGAGAGAAGAGAAACTCGGTCTCGCTATCTTCGATGCGTTGTACAAGGTCGCTCTTTTCTACTGACCCATCAGAGATAAGTACATCTACTTATTCAATAATCGGAATTGCTTATCATATAAACTTATCATTTCGTGCATGATAAGACCACAGCGCAGAGTGTTGCGGAATTGAAGTATTAATTCAAATCTAGTGAATATTCGTCACACACGTCCACTCTACCCCATTCTTTTTGTTCTGTCCCTTTCACGTTAGAATGAGAAATCAATTTCTCTCTTCAATTTCTCATATTAATCGCGATAATTACCATGCGCTTTGATTTCTCCGAGAACGCAAATCCACGCGCGACTACAATTTATTTCTTGGCCCCACATTTCGCTGTCGGGATTCTTGGTTTGGCGCGTGAGATTGAAGATTCTTGGTTGTTGTGTATTTGTGTCACTGAGACTCAAGCATCAAATTATTATGGTCAATGTTTTTAAGTCTTATTTCCATAATAAAAAAACCTATGGGACAAGCAGATTTTTGAATTTCAAAAGCAATTTTGTTAGTATGTCCACCAATATTAATGAGCCATTAATTTTTACACATCAGTAACATAAGCTATTTCTGACTGTTTACGAAATTAATTAACTGCATGTGATGGCTAAATTAAACTCATAAATATATTTCAATAAAGCTATATTTATTACAATCTTATAAAATAAGTAAAACTTGCCAAGTAGATCATATACATATGGAATAATTTAAATAATATTAATATGATTACTTTATTATTTTTTATCAAATTTTACAACTCAAATCTAAGCTGTAACAATAATTATTCAATAAATTCAAATATAAATAAACTCCAGCTACTTTAACCTTAATGTAATAATATATAATGAGATTTTCCTATTTAGTAATAATTTATCTATTTTAAATTTCATAATATTTTAAAATTACAATACAAAAATTATTATAAAAAATCGCTATAAAATATAAGACAATAAACATAAACTAAAATATAGTAGAACAAAAATATAAAACAAAAAATAATAATTTACACATATTTTCACATAAATAAAATAATTATCTACCTACATTATACATAATACAGTTAAATTGTAAGTGTTCAAAATGTTTATTATATTTGATTACTTTATATGTATATGATAAATAAATTTACATAATAAAGTATGCAAACGCAGAGCAATCGTGCATGTATTTCTACTGGCTTAATAATTTTGGAAAATATTTTTAAATTTCAAAATCATCTTTGATAGACATGGTTGAGATTATTTTAAAAAATTTGATTTTTTATTTTATAATATCAAGAACATTAAATAAAATTAGTTAACATTCTTAATTAGTATAAAATTAAGTTACTTATTTATATTTAAGTAAATAAATTGTATATAATTAATAATTAGTAGAAATGTATTTTAAGATATCATTTGTAGTAATAATTTTATTATCTTTCATGTTTTTAACTAAAATAACAATTTGAATAATCAAAAATTAACATAAGTGTCACTTTTTTTTATATTCTTGAACTAGTACCTTGTTAAAAGCAATATTTATTTTTTTACTAATAATTTTGTTTTATAAATCTAATATCAGGCTAATGCAAAATTTATGTTAAATTTTATTGTAATAAAACAAATTATTTAAACCCTAAATATGATTTAATTCCATAAAAAATATGAAACGTTGAAGAAAATATAAAAAGTAAAAAATTATTTAAAAATAATAATTAATTAAATGTAATTATAACAACAATTAATGATAATTCAATTTCTCACTATTAATGATAACTTAATTAAATGAAATGATAAGAATAATAATAATTTAAGTAAATATAACAATAATAACAATTTAATGTAATATAAAAAATAATAATTATTAGTGTTGATTAAAAAGGTATAATATTATTTTTTAAGTAGGACACATGTTAAGAGTTAAGAGTAGGTGAGTCAGGTGACTTGCATGGATAAGGAAAGCCACGTCGGGTCATGTTGGTTGTTTTTCTTTATCTTTTTGACAAACTTTGTTTTAGTTTCTGTTTTAAATTTTTTGGCACCTGACACATATTAAATGTTTTCAATTACGCTCACTCAATTATTTTATATTATACTATATTATATATATATATATATATATATATATATATATATATATATATATATAATTTACTAAATAATTCACATATCAACATTTTAGTTTATTCTTGTTTGAATAGACATTTCTTGCTTGTACGATCTCATTTTTCTGATCTGAGAATAAATTTCCATACTTAAGCGATATTACAACACTTGAATAAGATTTCTCAAAAGAATAAAATTAGGTTTTGTCTCTTCCTCACTTAAACACTAATCTCTATGTTTGAGTGTTCATAGCTTGAGTGTTCTTGCAACACTTGAGTGTCATACTAATTAAGTTTCTTTTGACAAGTTTTAGATTTATCAAATCCAGTGTTACATTAGTCATTGAACTATACTATTTAATCATATAAGCCTTATTAAACGGTCTAGTACTAATAGATCATTTATAAGTTTTGAAGATCACAAACATTATAAATGTCTTGTATGTTTGAATGTGAATATATTACCTGAGCACTCTAACACCTAACATGTGTCTTGTGATAGTTAACATTACACCATTGAGTAAGTATAGAATGTCTCGTGATAGACCGTTGAATAGACTTTACAAAATCTTAATTTAAAATTGAGTTATAGATAAGTTGTAACAATCATTTGATTTTGTAGATAAACATTAAGTATTTAAATTTTATTATCAATGACTATATTATTCATGTTTGAGAAATGTTTTTATAATCAATGGTCTTGCGTTTATGATTAAATTATGATATATACATATCTTATCTAAATTATTTCTATAAACATAGCATAGACAAAGCACTTTGAATATTCAAATTAGAACTTTCCTTATCAAGTGTCTAAGTCAGTAAAGATGAAAATTCTCTTTGAAGAACAACAATGATTAAGAGTTAGTTAGATCAAAGTTGCAATAATCATCTTCTAAAGACTATGTAAAGAGTTCAAGTTAAGATGAAGAACATGACAAGTTGTTATTTTTAGTTCTTTCAATCATATAGTGATTGTTTTCTATAAGTGATAGCCTTTGCAATTCTTCACATTGTGAAGTACACCCAGTAATTTTGAATTGTGCTATATTTGAGAGTGTCTTTTCTTTGAAGTGTTTTCAATCTCAAAGGGATTAAAAAGGTATAATTAAAAGTTGTTTATGTACTTGTTTATAACTAAGAGTAGCTTGTTTATAGTCAAAAGATATTTGTTTACTCAGTTGTAATAACTTGATTGTCAGTAAATGATCTCCTTAAGGGAAAATTGGATGTAGCTTATAAGTTTGGGTGAAAAAATATAAAAATTGATAGCAGTTAATTATAGGTTTGATTTAGGGAGATTTTGTTGATTTTGTTTTTAATTCTGTTTTAATTTGAGATTTTATTTGATTTATTTTGTTTTAAATTGAGAATTAGTTAGATATTTCATTTTATGTTGCAAATAGCGGATTTTGTGGAAAATTAGGTTCAAACTAAATGAAGAAAGATAATGGGTGCAGAATTAAAGGAAAAGGGGCGTAAGTGACTTTTGGTTGGAGCGAGGGAGATAACCTGGGCTAAAATCCACTTAAAGCTTTTATGAAGCCCTAAGTTCATGCACAGTTGTTAGAGTGCAAATCATGAGATCACGGCCCAAAGTAACCTACTGTTAAGAGCGAACATTATAAAAGGAGGGTGAGGTCAATGAAAAAGATCATCCATCACCTATCATCTCTCATTTGTGGGAACACTCTCCTAGCCATCATGATCAAGATCTTTCTTTTCATTCTCTTTTGTAATTTCATGGCTACCATGTGTAGCTAATTTTCTTCTTCTTGGATATTTATTTGATATTGTTTTATTCAATTTATCTTTGTTTAACGTTTTTTACTAAATTGTCATACTTTAAATTTCTCTTTGTGACTGAAAAACATTTTTTGGAATTAGAAACAAACGTGAATGCATTGTATTTATATAAGTTCAGGAATGAATTATAGAGTAAGTTAAAAGTATAAGAGAATGGAGAATATTACTATTCAATCCCAAGGCTTTTATTATTATTGATTTTTCCTATTTATTATTAATTGCATTATCATTGCTTTCTATATTCATTTTACTAAATCAAATTATTATTGTCAAATCTTTATTCATAATATAATTGATATTGAGTCAATCTACAATTTTAATTCCGATACGATACTCTTTTTACTTATTATATTACTTGTGGATTCCGTTAACAAAAATCTATTGTGTTGTTTGTTCTAGTTATTCGCTAGGTCAGTAAGAAGACTTTAGGTACTAGTCCACCTCCTTCACAAGGTCAGTTGCTTTAACAGAGCAACCAATAATTACTTGAGAGTGTTCTTCCAAACTTCCAAAATCATACACCACTACCACACCATACTTAAGTGCAAATCAATTGTTACTTAAACAACGTTCTTCTAATAAAAAGAGGACGGTCTCTCTCTATTTAATAAAAGATAAGATTATAATTAAAAGGTTATTATGATAATTATTAAATAAAAAGGTATTATTAAATTTTATATTAAAATTATAAAAAAATTCAGTCATATATAAAAAAATTCCTAAAGATATTGTTTTACCAATTATAATTATATATTAAGAGCACTTATTATTTCCATCAAAATAACTATTGTAAATATTTTTTTATAAAGATAAAGATAAGAATAAAGTATTTCATATTATTAATAAAACATGTTTTAAGGTGTGAGAAATACGTATATGATGAAATATTTTTAATTTCTGTTGTTGTTTTCTTTTCATAATTGAAATATAATATTGAATATCAAATTTAGGGATGACAAATAAATTTACATATATGAGTATTGTTTAAATTTGTTCTTACTTTGGTGGGAAATATCCACATTAACCAAACAAAGGTAGGAGTATATATAATACAAAATATTTTAAATTGAGTACGTACATATATGACTCGTCTATATCCCATACCAATCAATCATCGTTTTAGATCACCAGTTGCATACAGGTTTTGCCTAAGTTCATTTCGACTTTGATGGAAAATACTTGCATTGATTGAACATGAAAATGTCAATTTTTTTAACATACGATGAAAACAAAATTAAATTTGTAATATTCGTCCCATTCTTGTTTCATACCCGTCCTTGTTTTATTATAGTTTATTAGATAATCATTAAATTTATTAAATCTCTATTGTTATACAATTTTTCTGTTGAACTCTTTTGATATCCACTGAGTTCGCTTAGATCCCTAAAAACATTTTTCCTATTTTCACAATTTAAACTATACATTTCTTCATTTATGTGATTTCGTTCAAATGATGCATTGTGTTCCATAAATAAAAACCTCAAATTTATTGATTAAATCATTTTGAAAACGCACATTCGGTCATTAATATTTTTTTCTACTATTTTTGTTTATTTTATGTAATATGAGAATATTTAACTTTCACTTTTGTTTATTTTACATTTTATCTTTTTTAATTTTATTTTGTTTGAATAATTCTCGTGCATTTATACACTTTTTCATTTTTTTCATAGAAATTCTCCAGATGCCTTTTTTCTTAACATTTACAAAAATATTAAATCTTGTAATTATCATGATATTTATATAATTTAGGATTTAGGGAATAATAAATACAGATTTCATTACCTGTTAAAGAATAAAAAAGTATATATAAATTTTTACTTCAAACATAAAGAAGGATAATGAATAAAATCTCCACCAAACCCATCCTATTCTCATATCTAATAAAATAAAATTGGTTTTTTTTTTTTATAAAATATAAGGAAAGTACAAGAGAAATTGATTTTTTTTTCATCTAAACATATTGACTATATTTTTTCTATAATAAAATTCTTATCGGTTATAAACTTCATAGGAAAAAATTATTGAAAGAGCTCTAATTAATATTTAAATGTTAATTAATATTAACTTTATGCAATATATATTAAATGCATTAAATACATAGGTGCAATATTAATAATATTAATTACATATATATGATTTAATAAATATAATAAATAATATATTTTGTGTTAAATTAGCACATGCTTATTTAGTGAATTGATTTTATTTTGAAATTTTTTATTTTTAATGATTTGCACTTAATTAATGTCTATTCTTATCATGTGGGGCTGCAGTTCCCATATTGACCAAGTGATTACTCAAATTTTTATTTTTTATTTTTTAAGTGAAAAAGTTAGCTGATTTTAAAGTATTAGGCTGATTAAATGGAGCGGGAGTTTTCATGTGATTTACATGAGTTTGAAGCGTATATTTCGACCTCTGAAAAACATGAAAAATTCGGGAAGGATGTTTTTGAGACTGCCAAAAAATTTGTTAGACTATAAAGAAAAAATGATGAAGGAATTTACGTTTTTCAAATTTAATTTTCTCTTTTTTTTCATTTTTTAACATAAAAAGATAAACTTCTTTTGACTTTTTTATTTATTTTTCTTAGTTTTATTCTCTTACCTTGTCATATTACCCTTTTAAATTTGTTTGATAATTTATTTTATTTATTTCTGTAATTTTGATCTAGTCCCTTATATCCTTTTAACTTTTTTTTAATATATGTCATGTGATGATACTACGTTTAACATGAATTTTATTTTAGAAAATAATTTTTTGAGAGATGTTCCACTTTTAACTTAATTTGCTTTCTTATATATGTTTCTTTGTTATTTTGATTTTCCTTAAACTTCATGTTTTATTTTATTTTATATGACCTGCCTTTATAGAAAAATCTTTATTTTTTAACTTTTCTTATACTTTGTGTTTTATTCTTACTCTATGACCTTCTTTAAATAAAAAAAAGGGTTTATAAATATATTTAAAAAATAATATCCAATCTTTGGATAGTGATTGGAAAACTAATATTAATTAAAAAAAATATACTACATTATTATATAACAGTGAAAAATATATGTATATATGTTTGATAATTCTTTAAAATTAAAATAAAAGAATAACTAAAACAACAATTAATATGTTAATTTTCAAGATAAAAATCATCACGAAAAAATTATGGAAAAATTATATAAAATAACAATTGTAAAAGTAAATTTTATATCAATTATAATCATATAATACGAACATTTATTATTTTTTATCTATTTTTTATAAAGGTAAAAATATTGAAAAAAATACATCAAGAAAGAGTTAAAAGAATAACCATGTTATTAATAGTTAAATTAAAAAAAAAACTGTAGAATAGTCCAAATTAAAAAAAAAAATACTGTAGAATAGTAGTCTTAATTAAAAAGAAAAGAACTGTAGAAGTAAAATTCAAATTGTGCTGTGCTGAGTTGACACGTGCTTTCGGAACGAATCCTTCGCTGGAAGCAATCTTACCCTGCCCCTCACACATACCTTAAAAATTATAGAATATTGTTAAAATAACGTAAACTTAGTTATATTAAAATAAAAATGTTTAATTATTTATTTTATTAAATAAAAATTATGATTTTTTTCTATTAAAGGATAAGATTGTTTAATAAGTTAAAAAAATATACTCTTTTATATAATAGTATGCATAAATAGATAAAATACAAAATGGAAAATAAATTAGAGAACTAAATAAAGAATACTTCTTAACAGTATAATTACTTAATTCATAGTAAAATACCACTTTTGTCTCTTGATTTTACCCCTCTCTCTCTCTCTCTATATATATATATATATAATTTCGCCAGTCTTCTTCCTTACAGTTCCTACGTACTTTCAATCTTTTTTGTTGGTTTAGTTCACACAAAAATTAAGAACACAGTTCAGGCTCTTCAAACACGCTACAGTCTCCACGACGACGACGATGATGATCACAGTGAACTCTTATTCTTCCTCATTAACAGATTTGGGCTTCCCCACAAGATTTCAGAAGAAGCCCATTAGAAAGGTGGTAGATTCTGCTTTACAATCTCCCTCAGTCATCAATTTACCAAACCAACCCCACAACAAATCTCAAATTACCAAACAACCCACCACCCATTGGAACCCATTCCAACAAGCCGCAGCAATGGCCCTCGACCTGTTCGAGAGCGCATTGCTCTCACGGGAGCTTCAACAACCTCTCTCCAAAACCACCGACCCACGCGTCCAACTCGCCGGAAACTTCGCCCCCGTTCCTGAACACCCAGTTCAACACTCCTTACCCGTCATCGGCACCATCCCCGACGCCGTCAATGGCGTCTATCTCCGTAACGGCGCCAACCCATTGTTCCACCCCGAATCCGGACACCACCTTTTCGACGGCGACGGCATGGTCCACGCCGTTAAATTCACCAACGGCACCGCAAGCTACGCATGTCGTTTCACCCAAACGCAGAGACTCATGCAAGAGCGCCAATTGGGCAAACCAGTGTTCCCCAAGGCAATCGGCCAACTCCATGGCTACTCCGGCATCGCCAGGCTTCTTCTCTTCTACGGCCGAGGTCTCTGTGGCATAGTCGACCACCGCCGCGGCGCCGGCGCGGCCAACGCCGGCCTCGTTTTCTTCAACGGAAAACTCCTCGCCATGTCCGAAGACGACCTCCCCTACGAGCTCCGAGTCACCGCCTCCGGCGACCTCCAAACAATCGGACGTTACAGCTTCCACGACCAACTGAATTCCTCCATGATCGCGCATCCTAAGATCGATCCTATCTCCGGCGAGCTTTTCTCTCTGAGCTACGACATTACCAGTCCCTGCGTCAAGTACTTTAATTTCTCCCCGAATGAGGTGAAGTCACCAGAGGTCAAAATCCACCTCGACATTCCGACGATGACGCACGATTTCGCGATCACGGAGAATTTCGTGGTAATCCCCGACCAGCAGGTGGTTTTCGAGCTCGGCGAAATGCTAAATGGAGGTTCGCCGGTGAAGTACGATTGCAATAAGACCTCGCGGTTCGGCGTGCTCCCTAAGTACGCAACAGACGCGTCGAGCATATTGTGGGTGGAGACACCAAACACGTTCTGCTTCCATCTCTTCAATGCGTGGGAGGAACGCGACACAGAGGAGGTGGTGATAATCGGGTCGTGCATGACGCCCCCGGATTCGATCTTCAACGAGAGCGAGGAAAATCTTAAGACCATCTTAACGGAAATAAGGCTGAATCTGAGAACAGGCGCCTCGACGCGCAGAGCTTTGGTTCCCAACATGAACCTGGAAGTGGGGATTGTGAACCGGAACCGAATCGGGAGGAAAACCCGGTTCGCGTACATGGCTATTGCTGAACCGTGGCCAAAGGTGTCCGGTTTGGCGAAGGTGAACCTGGAGAGTGGGGAGGTGAGGAAGCACGAGTACGGGGATAGAAGGTTCGGTGGAGAGCCCTTCTTTGTGCCCATAGGCGGAGGAGACGAAGACGAAGGGTACGTTATGGCTTTTGTGCATGATGAGGTGACGTGGCAATCCGAGTTGCAGATTTTGAATGGCGTGGACTTGAAGTTGGAGGCCACTGTGATTCTGCCAACCCGAGTGCCCTACGGCTTTCATGGGACCTTTGTGGAGGCTAAGGATTTGGCCTTACAAACCATTCATTAATTACCATTGCACTCTGCACGTGGAGACATGTGTACTATTTTATTCACAACAAAGATTTTCATGGTATCATTAGCCTCTGTGTCATGTTTTACCATGAAGTGAGCCACTGTTGCGAAATAAATCTGCTAGTTTTTCAACGATCAGCTTGTAGCTTTGGACTATGTATCTCTGATAGACGATGAAGCTCAGCTGCTTTCTGTTTTTTTCTTGTTTTTTTATGAATTCACTTTTGTTACGTCTTTGTTCGGTTTTGCAAATCATCCCTCAGTCTCTTGTTGTATTCATCTGCCAAACTGTTGTCTGCATTTGGATAATATCAAGTTTCTTTCCACCAGCTGCTTCCCATTCACATCACCACTCCTCATCTCATCTTATCCTAAGAATCAATTTAGTAAAAACAAAAAACTGTTTGTGTATGGCAAGTTGAACTTGGGCTAAAGTATAATGAGCTTTCAAAGTAAAGCAAGATTCTGTGTATAACAGAATGCGTATATATGGGATTGGGATTGATTTTAAAACTGATACTGAACTACTAATTAATCATATGGACTACAACCATTGATACGGAATGAGACCTGTACTCTTTAGACCCATCTAAATAAATTGTGAATAACAATTGAGTTGATAATTTGATACCAATATTCATTTTATACAACTATATTACAACTGTATATATTATTATTTTCTTATTATATAAATTAAAATAAAATTGGCTGTCAAATATACATTTGGTATATTAATTTAAGATGATTATTTTTTTTTTATTTTTTTCTTCTATTATTTTACTTATTTACCACATAATTATTATTACTATTAAAAAAGAAAACAATGTTAACAATAATTATTATTATATTTTTTTATGTTATAACAATAATATATCATTAATGTTTATTTTATTATTATTATTATTATTATTATTATTATATAATTAGTTTTTTAACCATACATTAAAAATATAATATTTTAACTTGCACATAATACTAGTAAATGAAATAAAAGAAAGTTCTCACAATCAAAAGATGCATATGATTAAGGTTTTGCATGTGAAGTTTTTGGAGGTAACGATGCATCTGTCTTAATTTAGGAGCATGATAATAGTTTAGATTCTTGATAAGAATATTTTATGTACATGTTTAATATTATTAAGAGTAATGAATTTAAAAGTTTAAACTTGATTAAGCAAATTATAAAAAATAAAAAAAAATTGTTATGATTTTGATAACACCTTATGCGATATAATCCGAATTATGAATGTGACTTAGTTACAGTATTAAGTTTTGTGTAAGAAAATGTGTTTTGTATGAGAATATTCAAATGAACTGTTTTGTTTGAGAGTATTAAAAAGAATGTGTTTGGAATTTTGACATGAATAGTATATGTGATAATGTATTTGGAGATATAGGTGATAGTAATACTATGTTTGCAATACAATTAATGTTCCTTGTACATATTACTAGTTCCTAATATATTTCTATAAATCAGATAGTGGAATAGTTAAAAGTGATGGATATGATAAATTGTATAGTTTGTTATGTGATATTATTAAATGTGGTATTGTTGAGGTACTTATGATTGTTTTCTAGTGATATAGGCTGCTTTTCATGTTGTACAATTTTGAACATTTTTGTAAGTAGGTTGGGTAACCTTATTACCTCTGTTTATTATATTCTTTGTTGTTGATAAAAACAATAAAATAAATTGTATAATTTGTGTAGGTAAAATTCTAAGTGGATATGTTGTATGTTTAGTAGTTGAAAGATGTAGAATGTTATTCAAATTAGTTCAAGATTTAGAAAATGATCACAAAATTATATGTATGAAAAGTATAACACTTTTTTTGAACCAATTTGGTATAACTATGAAATCTTTCAAATCTGTCTCATGTAGAGTTGTTGAGCGACCAAATTCTCATTTGGCAAAATTCATGTAATTGGAAATCCGAGAGCTTTACTTGTTGGACAACCAATTTCTTGTTAGACGAGCATACCTTTAGTTGAGCATAATGGTGATTAGGTGATTTTAGATGGTGATTAGGTGATTTTAGATGTGTTTAATATGCTGGGCAAACAAATTGATAGTCAAACAAAATAACGTTTTCTAAACTTAAAAAAAAATATTTTTAAATTTTTTTAGATGCTATTTTTTTTATATTTCACTAAATTTTTTATATTTTATCAACATATTATACTTGAATATTATTATTATAGTATGATGAATGATGAAATTTAACATTTTTATTATTTTAACTGAGTTAGAATGTATGATGTTATGGTTGTGATATGACATGCAGTGTATTCTAAACATAATATTTTGAGAGAAAAAAATATTATGACTCCATTAATATTGAACTCATGTAGAGTATAAGGTAGTTAGAGTTAGAAAAGATTCTTGTAACATAGTTTGTGATGTAAAAAAATTATATTTGGTAGGTAGTACAAATTCACCTCATCACATTAGTGGACACTTATATCTTGTTGTGTGAAACAACTCAGTAGTAAAGATAGTATGACGAATCTAGATATCTGAGTCTAGTTCAATAGGTGTATTTTTCAAAAGTAAAATTAGATATTTATGATATTATGTCACTGATTTATGACATGAGATATAGTCAATGTGATAAGAGTTAGACACTCTTATTTAATATATCTATATTAAATAAATTGAATATATATTCATAAGAATACATGGATAAGATATAAATAAATGGTTTAAATTATGAAGATATATGTCTATGATTTTGACATATACATGAATGTGAGATTTTAAAATACCAGTTTACCTTCGTTACAACAAAAATTTAGAAACCAATTTTTAGCTACAAAATAAAATGGTTGCTAATTGTAATTAAAACAATCATCAAATTAGGTTTTCATTGCTAAATAACTACAAAATAAAAAAAAAAGTAATGCGTTGAATTTAGTGACCAATTAAGTCAAGATAATTTATATCTAACATTAAGATATCAAAGTTTTAGCCACTTATATCATTAGATTCTAAATTAGTTTCTAACTTAATTAGATACCAATTTAGAATCTAATAGTATAAGTGACTAAAACTTTGATAGCTAATGTTAGATACCAATTATCTTGACTTAATTGATCACTAAATTTAATCATTATTTTTATTTAGTAGGTATTTAGCAACCAAAACCTAATTTAATGATTATTTTAGTCACAATTAACAACTATTTTATTTAGTAACTAAAATTTGTGTCTAAATAGTTTTTTTCTTGTAGTGCTTATTTTATGTACTTATTTTGGGTACTTATATGTTGTTTATCAAAACGTGATTATTATGTTTTACATTAAACAAATGATATTTTAAAGAAAAAAATTTAATAAATATTGAAGAAAGGAAAAAAGAATTTATTTTCTATTTTGTTTAATTATTTTCTTAAAATATATGTATTATAATTTCTATCAAGGAGAGAAGTTTATTTTAAAAAAATATTTAAAGTGTAATGTGAATATTAGATATATGTTTATTTATATTAATATAAGTTTACTTAGATATTACATGAAGAAAAAATAAATTTTTAATAAATATCATTATAACTCATTAGGCCAAATATTACTATATTAATTATTGTTTTCTTCAATCTATATCAATAGCATGTTATGATTCACGTGGAAGTATTAAGTTATAGGTTATCAGGATTTAATAAAAACTTAAACTACTTCATGTTTTATTTTCTTTATCTTTTTCTATATACTTCGTGTTTTATTCTTTCTATGTGACCTCTTCTAAACAGAAAAAAATGTATAAATATATTATTTTCTTATATAATTATTATTATAATAAAATTAAATATCAAATATAAAAATTAATTACGATAAATATATACTTAAAAGTTATAATAAATGTAATTTATTATTTTATTAATTACTATAGTTATACAGTAAAACTATTTTAATTTTTCATAAAAAGTATTAATACTTTCAATAATACATAATTAATGAAAATATAAATATATTTTTAAAGATTAAATATATAACTTCATTTTATATTTAAGTCACTTAGAAATTAACTATTAGTTATGGATTATTAGAAAAAACAATATTAAAAAAATAATATTATACAATTTTGGTTTTTTGTAATTAATATATATAATTTTTTAAGTAATAATATTTTTAATAAGACATAATTAATGAAAATATAAATACATTTCTAAATCTTAAAAATATCTATTAAGTTTATATTTAGTCAATATATTTAGAAATTAACTATTAAGTATTAAGTATTGATTTAGAAAAAAAATATTTAAAAGATACTATTATAACAATTTATTTACTTTTCTTCTTATTATTATCATTATATATATAATGTTTTTTTAAGTATTAATATTTATAATAATACGTAATTAATGCAAATATAAATATATCTCTAAATATTAAAAATATAAATCAAGTTTATGTTTACATTAATATTAGTTAACTATTAAGTGTTAATTATTTGAGAAAACAATATTTGAAAAAACATTTACTTCTATAACATATAAAGACTATTTTACTTCATTAGCATTTTTTTATTTTTTATTTATCTCAATAACATTATATATTTTTTATTCCTTTAATAACACTCTTCGTTATTTAATTCCTGAAATAACACCTTTTTATTTTTATTTTATTTTATTTATTTATTTTTATGTTGAAATAACACTCTTTTGTTGACTTTTTTACTTTACTGACACTTTTTTATTTTTTATTTCAATAAACCTCTTTACTCTTTAATTCTTGAAATAACACTTTTTTTTATGGTGAAATAAAACTATTTTATTTTTTTCTTTTTATTTTTTTTACAGTCAGTACATTAATTATGATTATTATTTTTGTTTTATTTTTATTTCTTTTTTTATGATTTTGTGATTATATTTTATTATAATAATTTATAGATTGTATTTTTTTGTATTAAAATTGATATTGGAAGAAAGAATTATAATAAATTATAAAATTTTTATTTGAATTAAAATTTGTATTTTTCATTTGTTAAAAATATATCTAAATAATTAATAGCAAAAATAAAATAAAATTATTGAAGTATTTTTGTAAATAAATATTAATTAAGTGGTTTAAAATTTTAAATAAAATTTAATTTATTTGTGAATTGTTTTTAAATGGTATGTTTATTACTTAAACATTCTTAATTATTGAAATGATGCAATACACAACAAATATAAAGAAAAAAATAAATGACAATCATATATTTACTAAATAGTTTAGTTAATGGTACGAAATATTTTCTTTGTGTGAAATGAACATAAATTTTATCTTTATCAAAACTCAAATTTTATTTTTATCAAAAAATCAATTACATATTTATCGAAAATCAAATTTTATCTCTATCAAAAACCAAATTCTATTTTTATCAAAAATCAAAATTTATCTTTATAAAAAATCAAATTTTATCTTTGTCAAAATTTTATTTGATTTTTGCCATTAATTATTTAGATATTTTTTTAACAAATTAAAAATACAAATTTTAATTCAAACAACAATTTTATAATTTATTATAAGTTATTCTTCCAATATCAATTTTAATATAAAAATACAATCACAAAATTATTATAATTTATTTTAATATAATTTATTATGCCAAATTTAAATTTATTATAAAATATAAAATAAAATAATTTATCATTTTTCTTATTATAATTAGAAAGTTTTGATAGGAAAGATTTCTTGACTATTCAATTTTTTTTAAATATTATTAATTTATCATAAGAAAGTTTCAAGAATATTATTTATTAAATAGTATTTATAGTACCAATATAAATTTAAAGTCATTAAATAATATTTATAACACCAATGTAAACTTAAAGTCAGTTAAAATATTTAAATTTTTAATTAAAATTTTGTTAGTATGATTTTAAAATTAAAAATTTTTTATTTTATAATAATATGTGAGTATTAAATTTTTTTAAGGCCTTTGAGGCCTAAAACATATTAAATTTTTTTGAGGCCTTTGTAACCTTAAGGCCTAAAGCATATTAAATTATTTTGAGGCCTTTGAGACCTTGAAGCCTAAAGCGGTTGCTTTAGCTGCTTGGACCTTGAGCCACTCCTGATATATATATATATAGACAGACACATACATACATACTTCATTTTATATCTAGTGCGTATCAATTAAAATAGGTATATGTACTTTAATATGATAAAAATAAAAGTTTCAAATTGTGTGTATATTTAAATAAGTTTTAGATGTATATATATATATATATATGATTAATTTTATCATCTTACATTCAATATTTTTTTAATATATATATATATATATATATATATATATATATATATATATATATATATTATATAAAATATATTTTATATTATATATATATTATATATATATATATATATATATATATATATGTATATTAAATACAATAAATCTTATATTAAATATATATTTTCTCTTAAATAAAATTTACGTAACAATTTATAATATCTATGTATAATTTATATTATTTTTGTTTATTGTATAATTTCTAAGGATATTAAATATAGTCACTTGTACTATTTTATATTTTAAATTATGTAAATTATAAAAAAAATGTAAAATCTAATTATACTATTAAAAAATATTAAAATTTCAAAACTGAGAAATATCCACACACAAACAATATTTTTTTTTACTCAAACAACTATGTAAACTTAATGTAAACTTAATTCGTTGGAGCAAGTTCAATTAGGTCTAAATAAATAATTTAAAAAATGGGCATTGTGATGTATTAATATTTTTCTTACATATAATCAACTTATGCATCTAAAATTAGTTTTGAAGATCTTTCTTTTTAAAGAATTTTTTTAATTTTTCTTAATAAGTTACAGTGATAACTCTTTTATTTTTTTTTTTAAGATTTTTTTGTTGTTTCATTGAGTGATCCTGATTACAACATAATACTTTTCTATTAAAGATTAACAAATATACATCTAAAAATTCAATCTCATTCTTTTAAATATTTTTTTAAAATCAAGTGTTTAAATTTAAGCCCAATTGCTTACTTTTGATGTCATAATTCAAGATATCATCAACATAAAAAATATATGACTACTTTCAGAAGACTTGTGCGTTGAATTAGACTCAAAGATCTCTACCTATTATAATAACTTCATTAATTTGTCATCACAACATAACTACATAATAGAAACTAGTCCAGTCATATGACAATGTAAAATGACTATGACCTATTAAACACAATTCTTTTTCACATTGCAGACTAGGTCAAAGGAACCTCCTTTGACTCTCATTACCTAATATTTTTCCTCCATTTGAGTCCAATAGTAGAGTGAGGATCATCTCCTTCATAGTTCCAAAATCAATGCACAACCTAAACATTTCAACATAATATTTCCTCCTTGAAAATAACTATGTCTACGTTATACATTTTATCATATCATATACTATACATTCATACACTTCTAATTGGAACCAAACATCCCTAACATGAAAACCATATCATCTTTTTCTCTATATAGTATTAAATTTGTCAATTAAGGTAATAAACTTAAATATGGAAAAATGTATTTTTTAACATAAAATTCAAAATACAAAATTTATAGAATTCCAGAAATTAGCATTTTTGCCTAGCAAACATCTAACTTGCCCAATGAACACTTCATTGGAGATCTCAAAACTTAAGGTTTTTTTATTAGAAAGAATTTTTTCCAGCAAGAGTTTGACTCTTAGTGACCAATCCCCAAGAAATTTTTATTTAAAAACTCGTCTAGTGAGAGTTTGATTCTCTCAGTGACCAATCCCCTAGGAGTTGCTTATGCAACGGTCAAACCTCTCGGGTTTCTAATTAAATGAAGTTCGTCCAACGAGTATGCATAATTAGAACACTCTTGCAAAGCTCTGAAACTGGTTAAGGCGCCTTAAGTTGGGTTTTTTAGATCCTTTCCTATTAGTTTTGAAAACTATCACCCCGAACTTGAGTTACTTGATGTTATTAAGAGTTCTACATTACTCAAGTAAACTTACATAGTTCAAATAGTTCAAAACAAATGATATTTTCAAATTATTTAACTAAAGATCAGAGTAAACTACATCTTATTCCACAAAACACAAAACATTTATAACAAATAAACCAAATCATACTCAATTTCCTTCAAACATCAACTTCATTTAAAATATCTATAAAACAAGTAAAACATCCATGTCACACATCATTACAATTCCTACGAGAGAAATTTGGAACTTATGATGATGTTATCTTCACATCCAAATTCTATAGTCTAGGGTACTATTGAAATGTAAAACTATCCTGCTTAGCTATTTAGCCTGCTAAACACCCTTATGATCCTGGATTAAACAGACACATCGTAGGTACAAAAAAGCCCAACGCGCAAACAATCTCCCTCTAAGACTTTCGAAAAACTCAAAACTAACCCAGGAAAAAAGGTGAAAAAGAAATTACTCTATTGGAGATTTTGATAAAATTAACTTGCTCTAATTTTTGTCAGGAACTCCATGACGTCTTCTAATCGTCAAACTGATGAACATAAAAATCATAAAATTTAGAGAAAAGGATATAAAGGAATAAAATAATTTTAGATATATATTGTCTATTTTAAAATAAAACCTAAATAACTGACTTTTTTATTTAATTTTTTCATTTTAATAATAAAATGATCAAATATCATTTACTCTAAATTATTTCATAAATCCTTACAAAATACTAGTTAAATAAACTCATTCAAATAGATAGACTTATTAAAATGAAAAAAATATATACAACTTTTTAAAAATAAATAATAATACTAAAATCATAAATTATAATTATTTTAAAAAATAACAAATTATAATTACATAATAAAATATTTTTCCTTTAAAAACACAAATTTTATTTCTATAATAAAATTTAAATAATTATATTTCTTATATTGTTTTGTATTTACTATCTAATTTTAGTTAGTTTAGTAAATACTTGTAATGTAATAAATATTTATATGTAGTAAACTAACTTTTTTTATCCGTTACAGATTAATTTATTAGTTCAAATATAATTTATTTTGTAAAAAGTTACCCTTAATCTAGCCATGCAAATTATCACCACTATATCTAATATTCTGTTTATCATCTAGTGCTAGGGACAAGAGATTTTTTTTCAGAATCTTATTACATGCCCACGCTCTTCTAAACTGCGCGTCTCTTATTTATATTTATAGTTTTATATTATAATAAGTACCATGCGGTGGGCACGATACACGATATACACCACTCAACAACACAAGAAAATATTTCCCTCTCACAATGGTTGCAGTTCAATTTTGTTTTTTACACATATTAAGAAAAGTTATAAATATATCAATTTTTCGAAACAGTTTTGCTTTCTCCATAAATGTATTAATTTAATATAAGAAGGAAAATTAATGAACAGACACATTTAAAAACATCTTATTAAAAAATAGTAATTATTCCCTCCATTCCAATTTATTTGTAGTTTAATATTTTTTGCAATAACAACAAACATAGGATGTCAGTAAACGAGTTTTAACAGATTTAGCTTAACATACCAAATTATACGTCTAGACAGATTTATATAATATTATTATAAATAGAATAAGGTGGAACAATTATTAACTTTTAAAAATAGTTTTTAATCTGTTTTATTAAACAAGTTTAAATAATTTTTTTGCAACAAATTTCGTCTATATAGGCATTTAGATTTACTAGGGAAAACTTTGTTTACATGTTTCTTGCCTTTTTCTAATATAAGATGTGTTCCAAAAAGCTGAAAAAGAAAAGATGCGATCGAAAAAAATGGCATAGATAAGAACCAAGCCACTTGAGGAGGCACGAGCAGTTAAAAAAAAAATGTGAAACATGAAAACCACGTGCAAGATAAAGGGCTAACCCATTTGAGTTTGTATTATTCTAAATGGACTTGTGTAATTCTCTGTATGACCATGGATTTCTGAGTCATGGAACTCTCTCTTTTAGTTTACAAATTTATATGCTATTTTATAAATGGGGAAAAGGTAAAGAAATTTGTGAATATCAAATTTAAAATGAAAAGCCTGGTAGTGACTAAACCAACACAAATTTAAACTCAATGACTAACAATATTTACACTTGAGATTATTTAATCTTACTCTAGACTAAAAACGAACCTCAATCACGTGGATAATTCAAGAGAATAGTTTATATAATTGATGAAAGAGAGGATTAGAATCCTCCAATTGTGGAACGATTATGTAGTAGGGAATCTATATTTGACTTTTTTATGTGCATGAAAACTCATCTAATCAACGATAATCACGAGATTAATTTCTGATTGAGTGACTTAAAATATTTTCGTGTGAGAAAGAGGTATGCAATGAAATATAATTCTTCTATACTCAATATGAAAACGTGTCTGAACTAAAACCCAACATCCATTTAAGTCATTACAAGAAATATAAACTTTTTGTGACAAAAGTTTAGTAATGAATTTTTTTTTGTTACTATTTATATATTATTTATGATTTTTTTATTTGTCATAAATATTATTTATAGTAATGACAAAACTAAGAAAATATCACAACGTTTATATTAAAAAATCACATATCATAAATAATTACTAAAAAAACTATATAATAAAATTATTTTTTTATAATAATAATATAATTAAAGTAAAATTTATTAAATATTTATAGATAAACAGTTATTTATTATTAATGATAAGCTATTAATTATTATTTAACGTGTTAAAATAGTTCCCATAATAATAATGTGTCATAAATTTATATGCTTAATAGAAAATTTATAAATGCATATATCTATATTAGAAGAAAAGATATTAAATTTATAATTTTTTAAATTTGAATTTATGATTTTTTTTCATAGGTCAACATTACTTCTCATTTTGTGATAATATAATTAACCGTAATAAATATGAAACTTGTTACTATTGATATATTATTTGTAATTTTTTTTAATTAGTCACAAACAATTTATTAAAAATAATAAAATATAGATGTCACAAATAATTATTCATTAATATAAAATATCATATAATAAACTTATTTTTTATTATATTTTTTTTAAATATTTATAAATTAATAATAATTATATAATATTAATTTTTTTATTATTATTATAATACTAGTTGTTATTAAGAAATATTAAATTTAGTTTACTTTATATAATATAATTTTTTTAATGGCACAACTTTATTCTCATTATACCATTTTAAAATTACAATAATATTTATGATACAAATTCATTTGAATTTATGATTTTTTTTATAATGCAAGATATTAAATTTATCACTATTTTGTATATTATTTGTGATTATTTTTTTAATTTGTCGCAAAAGATTCATTAAAAAGGACAAAATATACATGTCATAAATAATTATTTATTAATATAAAATATTATATGATAAAATTATTTTTATAAGAATACAATTAATAAAAATTTATTTAATATTTATAAATTAATAATGATCATATAACATAAAATACTATTTTTAATTATTATTATATTACTAGTAGTTGTTAAAAAAAATATTAAATATGTCATACTTTAGACCTCAATCCATGATATTTTGTTAAAAAAATCAACTACGGTCCTATTGTGCCATTTTATAATTACAATACTTATTTTTATATTTTTATCCATCTATTTATATCTTTATATTTTTTATTATAATATTAATAAGCAATATATTTACTTTAAATTTAATTTTATTATTTAAATTTAGCATATATAAAATTTAAATTACTTAAAATATTTATTTCTAAATGGATTAAAGCCATCACTTGTTAGACAAGTTTAATCTTAGGTGAATTTGCTGCAAAATGAATATTGTGAGTCAAAATTCTTCCAAGCAATAGAATCAGCTAGATGTCTCATTTTTTCATCTTTATTAAAAGACTTATCTTTGTGTCACCTCATTTCTTTAGCAATATTAGATGTCACATACAATTGTTGTAATATTAAAATTAAAGGAAAATAACGCATAACTTTATGAGGTAACTTTATATGTGGATCTTTATATTGAGAAAATTTACAAGTTGAGCAAGAAGTTGATTTCAAATAGTCACCTTGATAAAGAATGCAATCATTTATACAAGCATCTATTTTGGTGTAATCATGCCCAAGTTCACAAATAGTTTTTGAGCTCAAACTAAAAATATATTTGTTATCCAATAATTAACCGATAAATGATAACTTGGAGAAGTTTTTACAACCAGGATATAATTCTTGTTCAACATCCTCTAGTAGTTTATAAAACTTTGGATGTTTTTTCATTTATTGTATTATATTTTGAACTTTTTGTATACCTTGTTTCCTTGCTTTCTATGGTGTCTTCAACGTTAATAGCACTCTCAATATCATGTAACATACTTTGAATCTCATCACTATAATTCTTTTTGTCATCATCTTCATAATAATCCTTCTCTACTTCTCCATGAAGATCCCATATAACATAATCCCTTTTTACCTCAATTTTGATCAAGTGTTCATATATGATTCTTTTAGACTGAAAGAAATTATTGTTGCACTTTTTGCACATAAATGGGTGGAAACCTCACTTTACAAGCTGGTTTGGAAGGTTGAGTTATGCTTAAATTTCATTCTTGATATAGTATCGGAGCCTATCCTATCACGATTGTTGGGCCTATCGAGCCGCTATCGGACCACCCTTAAACAATATAGTCCCACGCACGAGTTGAGCAGTCTCAGCGTGAGGGGGTGTGTTAGAGATCCCACATCGACTAGAGATAAAGTCTTTTAATAGTTTGGAGTAAACCTCACCTTAAAAGCTAGTTTTGTAAGGTCGAGTTGGACTTAAATTCCACTTGACATCGTATTAACTTTCCTTTCTCAAGATCAATGTAAATTCAATAAAGTTAATAATTCTTTTTTCATATAAAGGTTGTGTTCTATTAATTATTTGTAATCATACCTATTAAAGAAAAATATTATATTAATAATATAGTAAAGTTTACAATTAAATATGTTAAAGTGCAAATGAAAACATATATTTAAAAAATATAAAATCATAGAATAAATATTTTGTATAAAAGAAATTGATAACTTTAAATTTAAGATAAATATTTTGTATAAGATATATTTATTCATGAATGCATAAATATAAAGAACAACAAAAGTTAGTTAGGTTGAAAACTTACATTAGAAAAATTAATTCGCTAATAAAATTAGTTTAAGTAAAATTAATGGATGTTCGTACCGAGAAGAAGTGTGAATTATATCGTCTGAGGTGGGAACAAGTGGAGCTTCAAGATTTGAAGAAGGATCACCAAACTGTTAAGAAATATCGAGTATAGATCTTCTTACAAAAGATTCTCTGATGGAGAGATTAAGAATATGAGTATATGAGTACTAAATGAGAATGAGAATATTAAGTGAATACTTCCTAAATAATCAATATATAGGTTTTTGAGTTTATCTTAAATTTTTAAAAAATAAATTTGTTACCCTCACTCTATCAGTTATAACCAAATTAGTTATAATGTATATATGGATTGTAAGTTATAACCAAATTAGTTATAATGTATATATGGATTGTAAATAGTTATCTTTGCATGTATCTTAATAGTGGATAACATATTTCAAAATAAAATAAGTTATTAAACGATATATAAAAGATATAAATCTCATTAAATTATGTATTTTTAATTATTAAAAAATAATATAATTATACTTCAAATTTTAATTTATTAAATTGAATTATTAAATATAATTATATATTAGTATATTAATTAATATAAAATAAATTTTTTGGTGCATTTACTCTGCGCTCTCTATAGATCTTCACAAATTTTTTTTCAATGTTTTCAATTTTTTAGATTAACCTTCCCTACGACGACTTTGTGCTTCCCAATTCATAATCGAAATTGTTGTTCCCAAATCTCAAAACCAACTCTTGATTTAGAAGTTGCAACCATATCCAATCCTAAACCCAAATGTGATAAAATCGTCAATCAATGCATATCCTAACACTAAATGAAGTAACAACTAAGAAGGATTTCACATTTCAAATCCTTGTCCATCAATCAGTGACTGATTTTGTTGAATAACTTCAGCGCATAGTCAAAGAAGTTCTTGGAAAAATCAAATAAAAAAGATTTTCTTCTGCAAAAAATTCTTCCAATAATTTTTTCTGAACTTAATTTTTTTAAAAAAAGTGCGCACAGTACTTTTGTGCCTACGAGCCAAAGTTTTTATATAAGAAAACCGAAGTATATATTTTATTTGATAGAAACTCTTTTTTTTTGCGGATCCATTGTAATAATGAGAAAAATTTCTACATATGCGCAAAAACCGGTTAAGAATATAAAAATCAGAGAAATTGGCCCAAACCGGCTTACTAATGGGATGACCCATTACATTACAAAATTTTGTTTTAGCCAATGATCTGATTATAGGAATAATGGGAACTATTGTATCAAGTTTTTTTATAACAATTTTGATTAGAAATGAATTTTGCAACATAGTGATGAGTTAAAGGATCGAAAGACTCAAACATTAATTAGGAAGAAAACATTGAGAGTCATCACTTAAACCCTATCATGCAAGAAAACATTTTTTGTTTTTCTTTCTTCATTATAGTTTTACCATCTAGTCAACCTATAACCCTTACGTGATGGGCTAAAAGTTTGGTGGATTTGATATTCAGACTAGACCTATTACTATTAAGAATATAAACCATTTAATTGATTGAGTCAAATGACGTTTGTTTATATCAAATACAAATTCAGGTTTTGAAATTAACGTTAGAATGATATATTTTTATTGTTAAGTGATTGTTTTTGTTTTCACTTCAAAAAGTGATTCTGTATTATTATGTGTTACTACTCTTGTAATTATATTCAATAGAAAAGAAAAAATGGTTATACATGTGTTAGTAAGCACATTAATTAGGTTTTCTTTCTAATTATTCTTTTAATTATATATAAGGAATTGTCATTCCAATATTTTCTAATATCTAAATATGAAGAATATATATATATATATATATATATATATATATATATATATATATATATATATATATATATATATATCGAATTGTCATAATAAAAGTAAAATTATTTTAAATATAAATTATTTAATGAACTTTTTTAGAGAAGCTCCCTCATATAACTTTTTAAAACTTGTATTTTTAACTTATGTACTAATTCATTTTAATTTATAAGCAAATTAATATTGTTTGTTTTTCTTCTTAATTTTTCCTCATATAAGGAGTTATGGAGAAATTTGTTTGCAGTGTCAACAATCAATCAAAATTTACCTTAAACTAACATAAACCTCTTTAAATAGTTAATTTTTCATTTGAAAAATTATATTTATTAAATAAAAAAAATCAATTATACAATAAACATGAAAAAATTAAATGATTTTGATCACCTACACATAAAAAAATTATCATCTTTTACAAAATTTGAATGATTAAGTCATAGATTTGTTCTTTGGGAAAGTGATGGAAAAAGATGTTTCTCACATATAATGGTTGTGAAGGTCTAACTTGTGAAAATAGTTCTAATGTTGTATGTATCCTTTTACATATTGCACAATTATAGTTCAATAAGACCGAGCAATATTTGTTTTAACATATTTGTTGGTTCAATATGAAATTGGAATACCGAATTTAAACCTAATTTGCCTATGATTTAAAAGAGCAAATCATATCAAATGTAGTTCAGTCTTTCATATGATGGATACTCAAAGGTTTAGTGGGATGAGGAAAAGAACTTACAGTAACACAAAGAACAAATTGAGAAGGGGAAGTGAGACTTATTAAAGATTTATTTATTAGTTAATTTAGTTAGTGACCTCAAGTTCAGGTTATGAATATGCAATTTATTAAACATTTAAAGATAATTTCGATATTTATAATTATTTTTATCCCACTCAAATAACATTACATCCTCCATGGAAGATAGCTAAATTCCAAAACTAGCCAAACAAGGTTAGAACTAAGTTAACCAATTTTCACCTAGCTAAAAAAATAAAAAAAAAGAAAAAAAAGTGTTAAAAAATAAAGTGCAACTATTACAAAATATTCTCTTATACAATTTCTACATTAATTTTGGAGTTAATTATTATCATCATTACAACAATGTATCCTCTAAAATACACTCATTACGACACTGTCTTATATAACCGATTCCAATAATCAACACAACACCTGAATAGGAAGAAAAAGACAGTTTTTTTTGTGCTAAAACGACAACCTATCCTTCTTCAACTTTTGCGGAACTTCAGTAATTGTCAATTTCAAAAATATATCCACATAAAGATTCTGATACCTCGACGCGTGTCAATGCCTCGGTTTCTTGGAATTTAGGGCACAAAAAAAATCATGGCGCATTTAAACATTCACGAGGAATAGCCCACTTGGTCAAATTTAGGTGCCAACCCTATTTCCATGAATAGTGTTCGTGGCACTCTTAAGTGTAGTTTGAAGTCAAATTTAAGGCCAAAAGTTGGAGTCTTCACTCTAACTATACCCAATTTGGGCAGCAAAATTAATTCAATTCACATCTGTTAAAATATACCGTTGAAAAGTCCCCAAAAGAACTATGCTGAACAATATAGTGCATATAATTTTGTATGAAAAGCAAATCGAAATAATATCTAACCAATCAAAGCCTCGTACATTCCTCGTTTATATTCGAACCCCATAAAAATTTGGTATCCAATAAAATCCTAACATCTAGCATTCGAGTGAAAAATAAAAAAGAATCTGATAAATATCTAGCCATTTAACGAGAATCCAGATTTGACCACCCACAATTAGTGGGCAAAATTTTTTCCAGCCAAATAATAATTTTGGTGACATTTTATCCTTTTGTAGTGATGTACCTTTCGTATTACACTATATTTGAAAGGGACAAAAGAAAATAACAAAAAAAAAAAAATAGAGAAAGATTGACTTTTAGAAAAAAAA
>Ga0209700_102040_pt1 | contig 41611 bp, 13 predicted proteins | sample SiratroredBW_FD_187528 | JGI IMG/M metagenome (GOLD analysis project Ga0209700, IMG submission 187528) | Root nodule microbial communities of legume samples collected from California, USA - Siratro red BW (SPAdes) (version 2) | ecosystem: Host-associated > Plants > Roots > Nodule | place: USA...
CTTATAATTAAAAAAAAAAAAAGAAAAAAACTTAGTTATCTTAAATAACAAATCAGATGTCAATAACCCACACAAATTAAGAGTGACATAACACTTGAATCCATGCAACAATCCATGAATAGAAGCAAAAGTGTGCGCAGCCCCATAAATTCACTTCACATGAGAAAAAATATTAATATGACTACAAATAATTCGACATCCTCAAAATAAAGTAGTTAAATCTAGTATTACATTACTGCTAAATAGGTTCAAACAATATGACATAACACTGGCTGTTTATGGTGAAGAGCAGTCCAAGTAAAACCTAACAGACAAGGAGGTAAAATTATGCCTGCATGCATAGTTACAGATGACTTAATAATCCTTTTTCCAAATGATACCAGCAAAAGAAAAGGAGATAAAAGGATGAATAAAATCCAAAGTTCCATGAGAATGATACAAGATATTTAAAGAACTGAACATCCCAGGATCCAAAAAATCAATCAGACACCTTACAGAGAACAGGATAATAGAGCTGAATCTCACCAATTTAAAGATAAAATCACTTTACACATTTCACTTACCAGTCACTGCAGCCCTCGCATTGGACCATTAGGTCGTCAGGGTTGTAAGGCATCTCACATTTGCAATACCTGCAATGAAATTTAAACAAATTCCATCACATAGAGCCAGCAGAATCCAGATAAGATCCCGCAGCTTCTCCATTCTAACAAAAAGTTGCAACTTACCATTTTCAACACAAATAAAACCCTAATAACATAACTAAGTAAATATATTATAGAATAATCCCTAAATATGAACCATTACCAGTTTAACCAACAAAAACCTAGAATGGTCATGAACCAAAGCACATTCCAAATAATAGCTAAATTGATAGCAGCTAGAGTAAAACAAAGAGAGAAAGTCCATCCATTCCAACGATAAATTCTACCAAAAGTAAACATGTTTCAAATTCAGGACAGCAGAGACTACAATATAAAATATATTTGAGCATTTCAAAGAAGTGATGGACTCACACAGCAACTCTATCAGGATTGAAAGCACCGGTGGAGGAATTGTACTCGAAACGACAGAAGAAATCGTCGTTCCCAACGGCATCCAGTTTGGTGTAGCTCTTGAAGCTGTGAACCGTACACTTACCTTCGATTGTGTCGGTGCTCTGAACATCGAAGTGATCAGAGAGGAAAACCTCCTTTGAGCCGTGAAACTGGCGGCGACCGCCTATAGACTCCTCCGGCCGGTAGTACCATCGCACGTGAATCTTCACGTTTGCTCCACGCGCATCCGCCTCGATCCGCTCGATCCTGGCCACATAGGATGGTTTCCCCGGATCCGATGGCCGCATGAGCACGCAATCTCCAGCTGAGAGACAACAACAAAACGCGCGTTTTGGATTTAGGAAAGCAAATGGAGCTAGCACAGAACAAAATTCTTCTGATTTAATCCAATAAATTATTGTGAAAATTATTGTGAGAAAGAGAGAGTGAGTTTACCTCTAATGGTTTTGCTTATGTGTTTGACTGAGTATGACTCTAGGGTTCGCCTTGGAGCCTTCGGTTTAGCCATGGAATGGAATGGAAGCAGACCGATGCAGAAGATTGAGGATGAAAAAAAATATAGAAAAATATTTAAGTGGTTTTTTTTTCTTACATGTAACGGGTCATTAACTTTTTTTGTTTCAGTGTTTCGCTGAACCAGGGGTAATGGTGGGGCAAAGTTGATCTGAACGTTCATTGACCCGCCGGTACACGTACACGTAAGAATGGACCAGAAACTTTTGTATTTATCTTTTTAACTACAAAATGTTACAAAACAAAAAGTTGATTAATTATAAAATATAAGAATATTAAAATTTTGTTATAGGCCCACGTGTCATTCAGTTATAGTGCAGCACGTGTAAGATAATCCGGACAGGATCTAGAAGTGTTATTAGCCAATTTTTCCGTGATTAAAGATGATGTTGTTCAACCAAAAATATTAAAGTTTGCATAATACACAATTTAAATTTGTTTTTAAAAGTTTTATTTCTCTAAATTCAATGAGTATTGGCTTGCATTTGTATTGATGGAAGGTCTTCATAATCATTCAAAATAAAAATAATATTTTAGTTAGATTTTTTTTTTCATTTAGAAACTAAGTTATATTTTTTATCATATTTAGGTTTATTCTTATTTAATGTATTTGAATTTGAATCATTTATATTCATAGAACTACAAAGTGACTTTAGTAATCTTAAATTTCCTTCTTATATTTGATTTTTTTTATTTTTAATAGTACTTTTTTTAAAAATAGTCTATACATTTTAATCTGAATCAATTCACCTACTTATCATGTTATTCAGTAATATTTGTTTTTAATATCACATCTATATTTAATTTTGTCATAAAATACTAAAAATATATAACCACTAATAATAATAATAATATATGTAATGATTTAAATAATGAATATACATTATTCACCTATATTTCAAATCTCAATAAACCAATTAATTCTGTTTCAGTTAAATATTAATTATTTTTTATCCACATTAATACCTTAATAAATGTTCTTAATTTAAAATTTATGTATTGAATATTAATTTATTAGTTTAATTAATCTTTCAATTCAAACTAATTTAAAAGTTTTCTTCATTTAATGTTTTATTAAATTTTTATATAAATCATTACTGTTAATAATGATTTATATTAAATTATAATATAATATAATAATTTATATTAAGTTATTAATTTGTAACACCTCATATTTACACTGATTCATTAAGTGGTTTAAATATGCATGTATATATTTAAGTACATATATTATGAGTATATTAGTTGTTCAATGAAAATTTATATCAAAATACATTTTTCTTAAAACAAAATATAATTACATACAAATTTAATAAAGAGTTTTTCAAATTATTTAAAAAAATTCTTCTACAAATTTAATCCAGAGCTTCATCGACTGTCTTGTTTGAAACATTCCTTACTCCCATATATAATATTATCGTTATAGATAAAAAAAAAAAAAAAAAAAAAAAAAAACAAACACACCAACACACCAACACAACACAAAAAAAGAGTGAGTTAATAATTACAAGATTTCTCATAAAATCTAAATTGATCACACATATATATATATATATATATATATATATATATATATATATATATATATATATATATATTAAACACATACCAATTCACTCATATCAGCCAACTCATCTAATGATCTTAGCTAATGACACCAAACAATATAGACAATCTCAATTTTATTTTCGGAAGACCTGTCATACAACTCTAAATTGTGAGTCCACACAGTTCCCAATCAAATCAACAATCTTGTATGATAGGGTTATTCACATGAGACTTTTATGACAAATTGTATTTGAAGTTATAGTCACCTAATTCGGACCTCCTTCAACTCTCATCGTCTAGTATTGTTCATCTATTTGATTTCTACTACTCATAGAGTCAATATATCAATTGTTACTGAACATATTATTAGACAATGCACGTTTTATTGTATCTCAACATTAGTATTTTCTTTCTTGAAAATACTGTGTTTTTATTACATACCACATGTATTTCAAATCATGTCATACATCACGACTTTCAACTCATACACGCTCCAATCTCAAGTTAAAATATCTCAAAAACTCTATGATCTTCAATATTGTTAAATCTCAATCATATTCATTTATTTTAAATCCACAAAAGGCATTACAGAATAATTAGAAAATAAATAAAACTGGGCAAATTATGTTTTTTTTAGCTTAAGCAAAAAAAAATCGCTTTAACGAAAATGAACCCAATATCAAGTCCAATTCCTATACTATTTTCACTTGAGCGGAAATAATCTTGAGAGTATATCTCAATTTTTGCTTAAGCAATAATCATCTCCCTTTAGCGAAGAGATGCAAGAGACAACTTTATAAATAAACTAACTACTTTATAACTTTGGTCAAATACACACATTTCAATTTATACATTTCATATCATCATTTTGTCACAACCCATCTAATATAGTTCAAAACACGTCCTTTCATTCTATTTGTATATTCAATATCAAAATCAATATTTTCAAACATATTAATATATCATCACAATCCATATTCAATCTTACCCCTATCAAAATCAATATATAGATATTACACTGATACATTCAATAATTATTTCACCACTCAATTTAAGTCAACTAATTATACCGAATCAAACAATAAAACTTATTTAATGTTTAATTAGTGTTTAATGACTAGTTCAAAACTGCAATGAAAACTTAAACATTGATGATAAAAAATTTATACTCAAATATTTTATCATAGGATTTTTTTTTAAGATAGCTAATTAGTGTAAAACATGTAACTAACTTTCCCTATCTGATTCAAGCATAACACTTTTCAAAATAACTCTCAAGCTTATAGTTTATAAAGGATCTCTTAACCTCTAACACATAGTTTTGATTAACGATCAAACCATACCATTACGATTATGAAATAACACAAACCTAACTTAATGTCCTAGATGTCACATGCATATTAGGTTGTTACAATATATAAGAACACTAAAAAACTGGCTTGAAGAAAATTAACAGAAAATAAATTTATTGTATTAAAAAACATTTGATTACACACTCTTGTTTTATTCAACGCATGCCAGAAATGTATGGATGACTTTTGATCCTTAGTCTGATGACAAGTGAGATTGAAATTTTAGAGAGATAACATGGGAAGAAAAAAAGTTTTATTCTAAATAGATGATGATTTTATAAAAATCAAAATCGAGTAACTCGTTTTTATATTTATATAATTTTTTTTATTTTAATAATAAAATATTCAGATATCATTTTACTAATATCACTTATACTCTATGACTATAAAATTATTAATTATTCACATCTAACTTATCAAACGAATATTTTAAAAATATTTTCTCTTATTTTCTGATTTTCTAAGAAAAACTAACTAGAATGTTGTTAAAAAACTAATGTGTAACCATGTGCAAGTGCGTTATTTAAATAAATAAAAACACAAAGTGTATTATTTAAAAGATTAATAAATATAGTTTGTTATGTGTGCAATTTTTCAAAAGAGTGACAATTGGTGAAAATTTTGTATTCAAATTAGAGAATAAATTTAAAAGAGTAAAAAGTTAAAAAATGAATGACAAGAGTGGAAGGTGAGATTGGTCAACATATTTTTGAGTTTTTTTTATTATGTTTTTAATAAGAACACTGAAGGATCATACAAAAGAATATTATATCATGAATAAAAAAACGTTTAAAATATAATATTTTTACATGTTGGTGAAAACTTAATCTAAGTTTCAAGATAGTATATGAAGTGTAAATCCTCATTGATAAAGTAGAGTTTAAATAGTTGGACTAGATAGTGACTTAAGTCAGTTTTCATTATCTTAATGTATTTTTGTATTTTCTTTTAGTTTTTATTTATATATTTGATGTGTATTTGATGTGTTAGTGGATGGTAGGTAGTGAAAATTTAAAACAAGTGTTAGTGAGAATTTATGTGGAATTTAAAGTTTTGAATAATTTTGCCAATAAAAGAATGTAATTGTAATAGAATGGAAGACATATTAAGTGGGAAAGAAGATTAAGGTTTTTTTTCTTCTATGATAATGTTATGGAGATCCTCAATTTTGGATTACCCAGCGAATGATTCACCGTTCATCTTTTCTCCTCTTCCATTTGTGTTTTTTTGTTATAGATTATTTACATTAAAATTAAGTCAGTCAAAAAATTGAAAGAAACGAAGAGAAAGATTGTGAGAAATTATGAGTGATTTGGTTGGTATAATATATTTTTAAAAAAATTATAAAATGATATATTTGTAAATGACAAAATTATACGTATTGTTATAAATGATTTTTAATTAAAAAGTTTATTTATTTTTATTAATTATTTTGATTATTAACTTTATTATTATGTAAATTTATTTTATTATTATTTTGTATCATGATTTAATATTTTTATCTATTATTATTATTATTATTATTATATTTTTTATTATTGATAGTTTTAGTATGATATAAATTTATTAATATAATTGGTTATTATTTTGTATAATACAATCAATTATCTTACCTAACATAATAAATTATTATCTTGTTATTAAGGTTAAAAATGAATTTTTCTCACTTTTTTGTTATTCTGTTTTTATTCAACTCACCAGAACCAAATCAACTTCATTGTGTCATTATGTTATATATCACAGTTTTCTTTTTTTAAAAAAAACTTATATCAAAAATGAAAAAATTGTTTTAATCTTTACTTTTAAAGAATGTTGTAGATCATATTGTTTTCTACGAATTATTTTAGGATATATTTGTAATGGTTTTTAAGTGTTTGCATAAAAATAAATAATATTAATTATGATTTATCAAACGTTGGTTAGAGATTGACCTTCTAAAACATCAATTTGTCATCTCATTAAAGAAACAAAGAGAAGTCATATTAGAAGACCACGCATAATTGATAACTAGTATAATTTAAATTTTATGAACAATTTATATTAAAAAATTCAATAATTTAAGCTAAAAAAACTCAAGTGGAAATTAGATAAGAGCATTAATGTCTTGTAACTAAATTTTGTTGCTCAATATTAGTTCTACTATGAGATAACCCGAATTCCTTTTAGAGACATTGGTTGGTTATAGTATCTTTTAAGTTTAAGCATGTATTTTGTTTTATAATTTAATATTGTTTTGAGTTTTATGATTATTTTTCTCAATTTTATTCTCTAACTTTTTCTATGCTTTTGTTTTTTTTTTTTTTTTTTTTTTTCTTACAGGGAAGTGTTAAAAGATGATATCGGCAAAAGATAATTTCACGTGACTAGTACCACAAGTCAAAAGGTATGTCAGGACTAAATAAAAATAAAATAATTATGAGTTTAAAATTAAAAATATTTAAGGAGCACAAACAAACATAGATACACAAACAATAAATGAAAGGAATAGAGAAAAAAAAAACATATGAATATGTATAATTTTCATTGGCCAAATATAAGGAATCAGACTTTGAGATTTATATTTTATCTCAAAACTCATATAATGCTGTTTTTTCCCAATCTCTGTCCACTTTTCCCCCCTTATTAAACGGTTTTCTCGTTACATAAGTACTCTGAATTAGAAGGATTAAATTGAAATAAATTATAAATAGTTTTAGTATTGACAAGGATATCCGTGACAATATTATGAGAATGGAAGGAGTATAGTTTGTATTCTTGTTTTTTCATTTGTCATTCAATACTAAGTTAAAATTTACATGGCCATGGCCGATAAAATAATAATTAGTCATCATTTTTTTTATAAAATAATAAAGTATTTCTGAAATGATAATTATTGTATATTTTTCTCCAAAAATTTTTTTTCTAAAATTTAAAAATATAAGTTTATGTCTAATACATTTTTAAACAAATAATTTATAATATTAAAGTTAATACATTTGACTTATATATTTTAATCTCATCACATTTAATGAAAAAATAATGATAAATAACTTAATAAGCCTAACAAAACCATTTTGACATTTAATTTTGGATATTATTAATTTTATTTAACCGAGTTATAAAATCAAAATTTGCTATTTATATTATTGAATTTAATGTTGGATATTGGACTGCAGGTTTGCACTTCCTTTTTTATTTATTAATAAGTATGTTTATATATATTTTTATTTTATTATAATAACATTTTTTTTAAATTTGGGCTCCTACTAATTACAATTATATTCTTTTAATATCGACATCTCCCTTTATATATTTGATTTAAAATAACATAATTATTCTTATTTTTTCATTTCTTTAAAAAGATTATATTTCTTTACATACTACACATGCTTCCTTATGCTTTCATTTCACCAACCTCGCAGTAAAGATCAATTGAAGTTTATTTCTCATTTACTAAATTAGGTTGGTAGGTTTTTTTCTCTTTGCATGTCTATTCATTTGCTTGCAAAATACGAGGAAAACAGAGGCTTGTATTATTTGCAGTGCCCTTTTTGTTAAATGCACTAAGTTAAATTATTTTATCTAAAATTACATATTCACCCTTTATCATTTTCATAAAGTAATTTCTGAAAAGTTAAAAGTAAACTTCAAAAAATGCATTCCAGAATTTGAAGAGAAATAAGTGTTTTAAGGAGTAATTTTCAAAACGATCTCTTCACGCTTTAGAAAGTATTTTACATTTGTTTTTCTTTCTTCTAAAGTTCAAAGGGAGCGTTTTGAATATTAGTTTATACAACGTTTTTGTTTTATATTTTAGAATGTAGTTCCTGAAACATTCTTTTATGTTTTAACTTTTCGGATATACTTTTGAAAATATATGTTTATGTTTTGATATTTTGAAAAATATATTTCTGAACACGAAATCAAAAGAACATTTTTCATAATGTTAAAAAAATGTTTACCATAAGAATTTCGAATATAAAAGCGCACTTTAAAAAAATACTTCATAAACATACTTTTGTTTTATTAATATTTATGAAAAATATATTTTAGAATATAAAAATCAATTGCAATTTATGAAATATTTTTTACCATGAAGCACACAAAAATGTTGTTTTGTATTTTCTAATGCATTATCTGATGCAGGTTATTTGGTATATGCTATTTAGTATTTATAAATATTTATGAGGATTGATTTGAGATAATTTGTGAAAATAATATATACTTGATTTAGGTGATTTATGATGACTTATAAAAAAAAATTGAAAGAGCCCATTAAACGTAAACGGCCCATGAATAGGCCCATAGTGCAAAGAGGTATGAAAAGTTAGGGTTTATAGCAAGGAAAAGAAGGGAAGTGAGAGAGAACCGTGTGGAAGTATTGGCGGAGCCTCCATTGCCTCTCTTCCACCTTCTAACCATGGTACGATCTCCAATTCTTCATCGCAAATTCTTTTCCTTTTCTTTATTCAGTTAACATTTGATTCTTATGCTTGTGTGCGTTTTCATTTGTTCAGATCATTCCGGAGAAGAACCGTAAGGAGATCTGCAAATACCTCTTCCAAGGTAGGTGTTCCTTTCAGCGTTAATACGTACAATATTGGTTCGTTAGGGTTTCAACTGGTCCAATAATCTGAGATTTTTTGCAGAGGGAGTTTGCTATGCGAAGAAGGACTTCAATTTGGCGAAGCACCCTGAGATTGATGTGCCTAATTTGCAGGTGATTAAGCTGATGCAAAGCTTCAAGTCCCGCGAGTACGTAAGGGAGACCTTTGCTTGGATGCACTATTACTGGTTCCTCACCAACGATGGCATCGAGTTTCTCAGAACTTACCTTAACCTTCCTTCCGAAATTGTCCCTGCCACTTTGAAGAAACAGGCCAAGCCACCTGGCAGACCCTTTGGTGGCCCATCCGGTGATCGCCCTAGGTATGCCAAGAAGATTATTGTGTAATTGATTGAATATCATAGTACAAAGCAGCATAACATGTATTTATAGGATGACTATGGTACTAAGTGCTATGACTTGCCTAAACCCTAGGCATGTCTAGAAGATTACTGTGTATTTGATTGAATATAGGACAAAGCAACATAACATATATTTATAGGATGACTATGGTACCAAGTGAAGTGCTATGATCTTGCCTAACTGAATACATGGGACGCATTACAAGCCATTCCTACTGGGTTAATTCACTATTGTTTCTACTAGTTGGTTGTCATGTGGCTGATCCGTGTTGCTTTGAACAGGGGTCCACCTCGCTTTGACGGCGAGCGGAGGTTTGGCGGTGATCGCGACGGATATCGTGGAGGTCCCCGAGGACCTGGTGGAGATTTCGGAGGAGACAAGGGAGGAGCTCCCGCTGACTACAGGCCCTCTTTTGGGGTAATGATATTGCCAATGCAGTTCTGAATTTGTTTATCGTTGTGTATAGACATCATGGTTTTCATTTGTTTTTGGCCTACTTCTCATCATCATGGTTTTTGTTTGTTGTTTAGTTTTAAACTGAATAGAAGTTTTAAGTTTTAACTTTGATAAGTATTTGTTTTCAAGCTTTTACTAATGTATAGGTTAAAGTTAACTTTTTTTCAACAAGGGTTGATTCGTTTACTATACTTCTTTGTTTTTCTCTTGCAAGCTCTTGGTGATAAGTTTACTCGAATTGATTGAATCTACTTGTTTTTAATGTTCTATTATTTGCACCTTTTAGTCGTAGAAAATGTGAAACTTAGTCCTTGGTTGGGAACTCATCTATATCATGTACATGTGCAATCTTTTCTTCAGTTAGGCGATGCAAAAAAGGAATTTCCTGCATTAAATTTCTGCTAAAGCCTTTTTGAAAGCTTGAGGTTTAACTGATCAACATTGTGATGCGATTGATGTAGCTTATCGTAAGGATTTTTTGTTAATGTTATGGTGGCTGTGTTCGTGAAGCAGTATAGTTATAGTGTTCACAATCATGCTTGCATCTTCTAGGGACATTTCATTTTTGCGCAGCAAGCAATATATAGAATGTTCTTTTGTTTCTTTTCATTCCGTTGTTTTTCCCCTCTCTTTATCGATTGGTTTGCTATATTGCAGGGACCTGGAGGAAGGCCTGGCTTTGGTCGTGGATCTGGTGGTTTTGGGGCGCCCACCAGCTCAAATATTCCTTAAGTATTATGGTTTCGGCTTTATTTTTTGCTTAGTTTTCTAGAATATTTCCCTCTCCTATAGATTGTTTTATGGGATTGCAAATACTTTATATCCAGTTTTTCTTTCAGTGAAGATTTTGAATTGAGTGTTTCTGCTAATTTGTGGTGGCCTTCTCTTTCATCCCCCATTTTGTTCTGTTTAGATCCGAATTCCAAATGCTTGCAGTTCTCCCAACTTTGTCAAATTTTGGTCAATACATACTAGTATTTTATTCTGTGCATTGTAATGGACAGGTTCAATTAATATACTCCAAATGCTAAAAATTGAAATAATATTTTAATTTAGAATTGAGGAAATAAAACAAACAGACCTCGACATAATTTTCTTTAAAAGTAATCGGATTTAAATAAGAAACGTTGAGTGGTTCATATTTTTTAAAAAACTAATCCAAATTAACAGATGAGTTACTCTAAATTAAGTTTAAAAATAGTACATTTGTGGCATGTTTTTGTTTAATTTGGTTCTCTTATCCAAAGGGAATTGATTTAATTGTAGTTGGATTAGTTTCGCTTGAATGACAATATTTATTATTAAAATAACAAAAAATATATTTTAAATAATTTAAGAAATTAACTATGACGTGTGTCGTTATGATAGATGAAATAAATTAAACGGACTAGACTAAAGTGTTAAAAACTAAAATCGTAAGTTTAAGGGTATGATCTATCATTAGTGTAAAATATGATGCTTTGTCATATTATTTTGTAATTTACATCAGTAAGTCTTATGATATATCTGTTATTTTATCGTAGTATTGCAGTTCCTATCCTGGCGAATGATTTTTATGTTCGAATAAATTCATATATCAGAATGTATTTATTATTTATATACAGTTATAGATGATACATTTTTTTTTTCAAAGAATAAGAATCGTTTTCATGGATAAAATTTCAATTAGGATGATTATCGAAGTAGACACAAGATAAATGAAATATACTAATAAAAGGAAGTAACGCAAATGAATTGTCTTACACGAAGAAATCTAAATTTGTTATACAAGAATTAATTTTATATAACAGCAGGAGATAAAGTTTATATTGAGATATGTTAACTCATTAGTTGTTATTTATTTCGAAATACATCGCATTCAATTTGATAGAAACATTAAACCTTAAAAAAGAAATTCCAAATTGTACTTACAGTTCAGATAGAGCCAGTTATACGTAGAGTTTAATGAAGCGACATATGATAATAATAATAATAATAACTTTTTCTAATAGAAATTACTGTTTACTATATACTGATATTAATATAATTACTTTTGTCTGTATGAAACTTAATGAATGATCACAAAATATTTATATTTATTTTACTTTAAAAAAGAGAAAAATGATACTTGTATAATATTTCATACAATAATTTTTATAGCATTTTATTTTTATTAAATAGTATAAAGAGATAAGTAAAAAAATGTTTATAAAATATGACTTTTTTTTTTTTTTTTTCTGAAAAAAGATGAGGAAAACCGGAGCATACACAACTTTTGAAAATGAAACCATGTCTTATTCACCAAATAAGTAACATAATAGGAATATATTATTGTTGTCCTTATCTTTCTAAAACATCTTACCAATTGTGAATAAAATAACATCTTAGCGATTTACAGCTTAGAATTAAAAAATAAAAAACAAATGTGCTTACATTAACACATATGGTATTAGTGTCTTTTACGATCTCTCCCCAAAGTATCCATTCGGATTCGGCTGAAGAAAGAGAAAAAAAACAATGAGCAGATAAAGAATTGATCGATGAAACAGAGGAAAGGGATCAAAGAATATAAAATTGAAGAATAGAAAATAGCGCCAACGCAACCATAGGTGAAAGGGTAAGAACGTTGTATTTTATTCATTCATTGGACTGGAAGTGAAAGAGAGACACTGCTAAGTGGCTGACTGTAGGGTTTTATTTTGTGCCACACCAAAACCCTCTTAGTGTTACGTTTCTGCGTTTTGGGCTTCTTCGTTTCTACTTCATTCACATCACACCCTTTTCAGATTCTTATCAGTTCCCTTCTCAAAGTTTTTATTTTTTCCCCCAGTTTTTCTATTTTAGAGCTTTCCAACACTTGATCGAGGACATGGCGGCTGTCAAGGAATTTGGGGTGTCTCAATTCGTGCAGGTTTGATTTTATCCCCTGTCTTTGAATTAATATCATATGATGCATCCTTTTTATTTATGAATTGTTGTTGTTTTGGGGGATTTTTTTTTTTTCACGCTTTGATGTTGTATTAGCATGTTTTTCAATTCGTTTAAGGTTTGTACTTTTTCCATATGCTTGTTTTTATTTCTCAGTTTTCGTAGATCACTGGGTGCATCGTGTTTAATTTAGCAGATGAAGTGCAACGGTGTTTTATGGGTTTTCCCTTTCCCCTGTGTTTTTTTTTTTTTTTTTTTCCTTCACTGTTGTACTAACATATCCGGTTGAGTTTCAAGTTTGCATCGTTGACATGGGTTTGCGTTTGTTTTGTTTTTACCTTTATCACTGACTAGTTGGTGACTGACTATGTTTGACCTGGCAATTGAAAATGCATCTTTGCTTATGGGTTTTGTGATTTTGGTTTCAGGGTACTTCTAGGCAAACTTTGTTTTTGAAGAAGAAGCCTCATAGACAGAGAAATCACATGCTTTGGGGTACGCTTTGGAATAGGAATTGGGCGCTGGGATCAACTCGAAGAGCTTTGCCTTTAAGGTGTCAGGCTCAAGAAAATCCCAGAGCTGTGGTTTCTGGGAGTGTGAGCTCTTCTGTAGAAGAGCAACCTGGCTTGGTTGAGAAGCCTGCTTCAGAAGTTGGTCATTTATATCGAGTCCCATTTATGCAAGAAAGTGCAGCTGCCGAGCTTCTAAAGGAAGCTCAAGTGAAAATCTCTAGTCAGATTGTGGAAATACAAACGGAACAATGCTATAATATTGGCCTTAGTTCACAACTTTCTAGTGGAAAATTTTCAGTCCTTAAATGGCTTCTTCAAGAAACTTTTGAGCCTGAGAATCTTGGAACTGAGAGCTTTCTTGAGGAGAAGAGTAAGGAGGGTTTGAGTCCAATCATAGTTGAGGTTGGTCCCAGGTTGTCATTTACCACAGCGTGGTCTACTAATGCTGTAGCAATTTGCCAAGCCTGTGGATTGACGGAAGTGACTCGTTTGGAACGGTCCAGGAGGTACTTGTTATTCACCACAAGTGAACTGCAAGATCATCAAATCAGTGAATTTGCAGCTATGGTGCATGATAGGATGACAGAATGTGTTTATACTCAGAAGCTAACATCCTTTGAGACCAGTATTGTTCCTGAAGAGATTCGTTATATACCGGTTATGGAGAAGGGACGAAAGGCATTAGAAGAGATTAATCTGGAGATGGGTTTCGCCTTTGATGACCAGGATTTAGAATATTACACCAAACTTTTCAGAGAAGACATTAAACGCAACCCAACAAATGTAGAGTTGTTTGATATTGCTCAATCCAACAGTGAGCATAGCAGACACTGGTTTTTTACTGGAAAGATTTTCGTTGATGGACAGCTTATGGATAAAACTCTAATGCAGATTGTGAAAAGTACTCTGCAGGCAAATCCAAATAATTCAGTTATTGGCTTTAAGGATAACTCAAGTGCAATCAGGGGTTTCCCAGTGAAGCAGCTCCGACCAGTTCGGCCTGGTTCATCATGTCCACTAGAAACTGCACTACACGAGTTAGATATCTTGTTTACAGCTGAAACACATAACTTTCCATGTGCAGTGGCACCTTATCCGGGTGCAGAGACAGGTGCAGGAGGTCGCATTAGGGATACACATGCTACAGGAAGAGGGTCCTTTGTCCAGGCAGCTACAGCTGGTTATTGTGTTGGAAATCTCAACACATCAGGCTTTTATGCTCCATGGGAAGATCCTTCCTTTACTTATCCATCAAATTTGGCACCACCTTTACAGATTCTTGTAGATTCTAGTAATGGTGCATCTGACTATGGCAACAAATTTGGAGAGCCATTGATCCAGGGTTTCTGTAGAACTTTTGGAATGAGACTTCCTAGTGGGGAGAGGCGAGAATGGTTGAAGCCAATCATGTTCAGTGCAGGCATTGGACAGATAGACCACCTTCATATATCAAAGGGAGATCCTGACATTGGGATGTTGGTTGTCAAGATTGGAGGCCCAGCTTATCGCATTGGTATGGGAGGTGGGGCAGCCTCTAGCATGGTCAGTGGGCAGAATGATGCAGAGCTTGATTTCAATGCTGTGCAACGTGGGGATGCTGAGATGGCTCAAAAACTATATCGTCTTGTTCGTGCCTGTATTGAGATGGGGGATAAAAATCCAATTATCAGCATTCATGATCAGGGTGCTGGTGGTAACTGCAATGTTGTGAAGGAAATTATATATCCAAAGGGTGCTGAGATAGATGTCCGAGCAATTGTGGTTGGTGATCATACAATGTCTGTTCTAGAAATTTGGGGAGCAGAGTATCAGGAGCAAGATGCAATCTTGGTGAAGCCTGAAAGTCGTGATCTCTTGGAATCAATTTGTAGTAGGGAAAAAGTTTCAATGGCAGTTATTGGAACTATCAGCGGCGATGGACGTGTCGTATTAGTTGATAGCGTAGCAACTCAGAAGTGTATTTCAAATGGGCTTCCTCCACCTCCCCCTGCTGTTGATCTTGAATTGGAGAAAGTCCTCGGTGACATGCCTAAAAAATCTTTTAAATTTAATCGGGTTGTCTATGAGCGGGAGCCACTTGATATTGCCCCTGGGATTGCAGTGATAGATTCTCTGAAGAGGGTGTTGAGTTTACCATCCGTCTGTTCGAAACGCTTCTTAACGACAAAAGTTGATAGGTGTGTTACTGGTCTAGTGGCACAACAGCAAACTGTTGGCCCTTTGCAGATTCCCCTTGCTGATGTTGCTGTTACAGCTCAAACTTTTAATGATTTGACTGGAGGTGCTTGTGCCATTGGGGAACAACCAATCAAAGGCCTGTTAGATCCCAAAGCAATGGCTCGGTTGGCTGTCGGAGAAGCACTGACAAATCTTGTATGGGCAAAGGTCACTTCCCTTTCTGATGTCAAGGCTAGTGGTAATTGGATGTATGCTGCCAAGCTCGATGGGGAAGGAGCTGACATGTATGATGCTGCCATATCTCTATCTGAAGCAATGATTGAACTTGGCATTGCTATTGATGGAGGGAAAGACAGCCTTTCTATGGCAGCCCATGCTGAAAATGAAGTTGTCAAGGCTCCAGGAAATCTAGTCATCAGTGTTTATGTTACTAGTCCTGATATAACAAAAACAGTCACACCAGATTTAAAACTCAAGGATGAAGGTGTTCTGCTTCATATTGATTTGTCAAGAGGTAAGAGGCGGTTGGGAGGATCTGCTCTTGCCCAGGCATTTGACCAAGTTGGGGATGAGTCTCCTGATCTTGATGATGTTCCCTATCTTAAGACGGTATTTGAAGGTGTTCAAGATCTTCTGACTGATGAACTGATTTCTGCTGGTCATGATATCAGTGATGGCGGGCTGCTTGTTTGTGCCTTAGAGATGGCATTTGCTGGTAATTGTGGACTTAGTTTGAACTTGTCATGTCAAGGTAACAGCCTCTTCCAAACACTCTATGCTGAAGAGCTTGGATTAGTTCTTGAAGTAAGCAAGAAAAATCTGGCTTTGGTAACGGATAAATTGAACAGTGTGGGAGTTTCAGCTGAAATCATAGGTCAAGTAACAGCCAATCCATCTATAGAAGTTAAGGTTGATGGCGAGACTTGTTTGACTGAAAAAACTAGTATCCTTAGAGACATGTGGGAGGAGACCAGTTTTCAACTTGAAAAGTTTCAAAGACTGGCGTCTTGCGTAGATATGGAGAAAGAAGGACTGAAACATCGATATGAGCCCTCATGGGATCTGACCCATCTTCCTGTTTTCACCGACAAAAAGTTTTTGTCTGCAACTGTCAAACCTAAAGTGGCTGTGATTAGAGAAGAAGGGAGTAACGGAGACAGAGAAATGGCAGCAGCGTTTTATGCTGCTGGTTTTGAGCCATGGGATGTTACTATGTCAGACCTTCTCCATGGAAAGATCTCTTTGAACGAGTTCCGTGGAATTGTGTTTGTTGGTGGATTTAGCTATGCTGATGTGCTTGACTCTGCAAAAGGTTGGTCTGCTTGCATAAGATTTAATGAACACGTTTTGCAACAATTTCAGGAGTTTTACAAACGTCCAGACACTTTCAGTCTAGGTGTATGCAATGGTTGTCAGTTAATGGCTTTGTTGGGATGGGTACCTGGTCCTCAAATTGGGGGTGTGCATGGTGCTGGCGGTGACTTGTCACAACCAAGGTTCATTCATAACAAGTCAGGGAGGTTTGAATGCCGCTTTACAAGCGTGACCATAAAGCCCTCACCAGCTATAATGTTCAGTGGCATGGAGGGTAGCACATTGGGTATATGGGCTGCTCATGGCGAAGGAAGAGCCTATTTCCCAGATGAAAGTGTGTTTGACCGAATAGTTCATTCTGACTTAGCTCCTATAAGATATTGTGATGATGCTGGGATTCCAACTGAGGCATACCCTTTCAATGTGAATGGTTCACCTTTAGGAGTAGCAGCTATTTGTTCTCCAGATGGAAGACATCTTGCAATGATGCCTCATCCAGAGCGTTGCTTCTTAATGTGGCAGTTTCCATGGTATCCAAAGCACTGGGATGTGGAGAAGAATGGGCCTAGTCCTTGGTTGCGCATGTTCCAGAATGCAAGAGAGTGGTGTTCCTGATATTTTCAAATGTTTCTTTTCATTTTCCCATAAAGCTATTTCCTTGTTTTAGTCGGTGACTTTTCCATCTCTCTCATCAATAATTAATGGACAGGTTACTCAACGACTCTGCACTTTACTCTATCTAGAATTTCACATGTAAGATAGTCAGCTTTCAAGTTGAAAGCTTGGGATTTTCAATACCCCTCTTTACAGCGCTTGTTTGTTTATCTGTTAGATGTCAGAAATTAAAAGAAGTTAAATGCTTGATCTGAGAAATGAATTTGATTGGACTGAAAAATGTCGTGATTGTTGAGTCTTGACTGTTAAGACAGTGATTGATTGAAATGATTGTTGAGTCTTGACTGTTAAGACAGTGATTGAAAAAAGTAGCAAGCCGAAGTGCAAGTGTATGCAAAAATATTACATTACCTAAACTGCACAAGAAAACTTAATTCCATTGAAGTTTATTATGCTAGTTTAGACTACATAGTGTATTTATAAATTGTGAATGCTGCAATACTTTTGTATGAAGCTAGTCCTTATCCTCTGCAACCAGGTGTATGTCCTTCTAATTACCTCTCTTTCAGGGTAATGAAAATCTTGCTGTTTTTTTTTTCTGGAATTGAGTTGAGAAACCAAACTTTGGTCCTCTCTGCATCTTTCTCTTTCCTAGTCACCACTGTTAAGACAACTCTTACATGAATGTGTTTTTTGTAGGGACTTTTGATTTTATTTTATTCTTTTTGAAGCTTAACGTCTTAGATTTCTGCAATTGAAGCATGATGTTGGCGACATGCTAATTAATGATTATGTAAATGGGCAATCTGAAGTTCCAAACTTTGCAAAACCACCAATTTCCTTTGACTTCTAGGAATGATTATGTAAATGGGCAATCTGAAGTTCCAAACTTTGCAAAACCACCAATTTTCTTTGACTTCTAGGAGGGAATCAGAAAGATTTGACATCATTTCATGTTTTTTCTTATGGACTGCCTAAAATTGTGGCAACTTACTAATGTTCAAGTAATCAAAGAGATTTAGTTCCTATGCTGTGTCTTAGGGAGCCTTTATATATGAACTCGGTTCAAGTTTCGAAGCATTGCCTGGCAGATCTCAGTGCATAGAGTCTATGAATTCAAATGACCTCAGGAAATTCAAATGTCTTATATAGGTCTTAAAATAAAAAATAATTTATATTTATAATTACATATTTTAACTTTTTCACAAAATCCAGACAATGAATTTATAATTTGTCTCAAAGCAAACACTTCGGAATAATATTTGCAAATATCAATCAAATAAAGATCCTTTTCCTACTTGAGGACTCTAAAAGGAGATAGAAAGATCCAAGGGGTGCATGGGCCTCAGGTTATCTATCACTCATTTGATATACATGTTTTTAAATCAATTAAAATTTCATTATTGTGCACTCCATTATAAAATATTTTGATTTAGTTCTGTTTTTAATGCTTAAAATTTAAGGTAATTTTGGTTTTAGTCTCTTAAATTAAAAAAAAAAAAAGAAAGGCATGGTTTTAGTCTTTGGACATTAACTTTATTGGATTAAAATGTATTTTATAATTTCTCTTAATACTTAAAGTTAGTTTTTAAGGACTAAAATAATATTTTTCTAAATTTATTTTCTTAGTTTGGGAGTTCAAGATTATTAACCTCAAATTACAATAATTAAACAAGATTATGTCAATGATTATTTTTTTTATAGCTCTTTGCTTGAAAATTTTCTAAGAGAAAATTGTTAATTTTATTTTATGTTCCTACAAAATTTCTAATGAGAATAAATATTATTTTAATAAGTAGATTATGATGTATTATATTACGTGTTATCTTATGTTTCTTCTATTTACGTACAAATTTATATAAAAAAACTCCTGTTTCTTACTTTTCTTTCATGTCGACTTTATTTTTTTATGATGTTATTAGTTACCCGGATTTTGCTTGGAGCTTCATTTTGTTTTTCCAATTTTGAGTGGTAGAACGCAACTATAGGGTAAGAATGATTTTTCGCCATTACATACAAGTCCTTTGGCTTTAATTATGATTAAATATTTTTCATTTTGAGAATCTACGATAACTATGTGGTGTCTAATATATTGTTCGAGACATTGAGTAACACTGTCATATAGGAACACATGTTAATTTGGCACAAAATGTTTTCCACTTTCTTATGATTTCCCCAGTGGGTTAAGATTGTGAAATAATAATGTAATAATCCATATATTATTAGCATATAGATTATTATTATTTTTGCTTTAGATTAATATTTTTATAAACATGATGGCCTAATGTTTTTTTTACTCGTCCGAAGCTGCTTCCAAAAGAACAGTGATTTTGCACCAATCCCAAAGACAGGGTAGCATTATGTCAAATCACCCTCACACTGCTCTCTGTGCTAATTCCCTTTCCCTCCTCACTCTTATCTTCTGCTTTCTTTTTCTTCATCTTTCTCCTCTTCTCTCCCACCATTCACACACCACAACCTTTTCTCTTTCCTTTCTTTCTCTCTTCTCACTCACCTCACTCATTCTTGTTTCACATTATCAGATGTTGAGTTCAACTTCTAACACAAACTTCTGCTCACCGCTCACTTCTCTCTCTTTCCTTTAATGTTGCACTTCCTCTCAGTTTCCTACTAAACAGTAACAAACGCGCACACAGTTGCAGCAGCGTACCTTCATGTTCTTTGGTTCTTATCCTCTGAAACTCTGTGTAAGTCCTTCCTATGTACCTCTCTTTCATGGCAAAGAAAAGCTTGCTTTGTTGAGTTGAGAAACCAAACTTTGGTCCTCTCTGCATCTTTCTCTTTACAACTCAACTCTGTTAAGACAACTTTCACATGAATGTGGTTTTGTGTAGGACTTTAGATTTTATTTTCCTCTTTTTGAAGCTTAATTATTATGTGTAATGTCTGATACTGAAGATCTGCAATTGAAGCATGGTGTTGGTGACATGCTATTTAATGGTTATGTTACTCCGTAACAATGAGTTCATTTCAGGAGGCATTCTACTTCTGTTTCAACTTTCATTATTGGACTACCTGAAGATTCAAACTTAGCAGCAATCACCAATTTGTTACTTCTCGGAGGGAATCAGAGAAGTTCAGGCAGTGTTTGTCCCATTTAGTGAACAAAATAGTTTGTGTTTAAAAGATTGAGACTTTTACTTATAGGTGGTCTTAAATTATGGCAACTTACTACCCATGTTCAAGTAATCAAAAGGGTGTCATGCCTACACTGTGTCTTAGGGAGCCTTTGCATGATGATTCGTATCCCGAGACACCAATTTTGCCGAACAATATGACAGTGTATTTGAACTCAGGTTCATATTCTGAAGCATTGCCAGAAAATTCTCAGCAGCAAAGCAATTGCTTTGTGATTCCATCAGGTGCTTCAAATTCCACATCTGAGCAGCAAGAAATATTGGCTAAGATCGGTGGATACCAAATTGGGGTTCTTGATTTGAGTGCATGGAGGGAGGGTAGAAGTGAGATGTTGGTCAGAGAATCTATGGAAGGACAGAACTTGCAAGGTCAGGGATTATCTCTGAGCCTTGGAAGCCACATGCCTTCAGGAATTCAACTGCCTTCTGTCCATGATAGGAATCATTGCTCAAATTTTGATTCGTTTTTGGGTGCAAATCCATCACTTTCAGCCAATGAGGTCTACCAAAATGGCTCGTGTAGGGATGCCGGTACTAGACATTCTGAAAATTTTCCTCCTGTGTTACCTGAAGCTGGTCATTATTTGAACAAAGCAGATTTTTCATTTCATGGAAGTTCTAGTGTTGGAAGAACAGTTCCTAACTCCAAATACCTCAAGGCAGTGCAACAACTGCTTGATGAAGTTGTTGATATCCGACAAACTATTAAAAGACCTGAAACGAGAAGTTACAGAACACATGAGAACTCTAGGAAGAATGCGAAGGAGGGTGATGAGCACCTAGAAAATGAACGGTCTTCTGCAAATGTTGTACCTAGTTCTCAAGCCTCAGCCAGTAACTCCTCTTGTGAGCTTTCACATGCTGAAAAACAAGATCTGCAGAAGAAGTTAGCGAAGCTTCTGTCAATGTTGGATGAGGTAAAACCTATTTATAGACTTTCACTGTTTGGTATCTCTGATTTCTTCATTCCGATGACCATAAAGAAAAAATTACATTTTTTCAGAGCATTTGTTAAATGTGATTGTTCACTGTGCACTGATGGCTGTAACCTTCACCGAGTTGAATATTTTAAACTCCATATCCCCAGTGTTTATGTTCATGTGTGTCAACTTTTGTTAAATAAACACACTAGCCTGTGATAACTGAGATTGACTTTCTTTCCTTGACAGCACAATATTTGTTTTCATGATTTCTGCAGTGGTTTAACCACCTTAAAGTATGAAAAGGAAATGTGTCAATGTTATATAAGTGCAAATTTTGGATCTAGTTCTAGCTTTTTGCATGCTGACTTGGGGTGTGAAAGAAGGAATTTAAATTCTAATGTCCTTAGAATTGATTATATCTTTTATGACTGATATCTATCTCATAACAAACCTCTCCTGGAATGTGATAATGAGCATAAGATGCTTTGGATAGAACTAATTGTTATTTCCTCTTTTTTTATGGTAATGTTTTATGGGATGAATTTGACTGGCATTGCTTAAAGTAAAATTCTCATTGGTTGTTTTTCTTTTTGTGTAACTTAGTACTTAAGCTCATGTATCTAATACTATTTCTATTGTTAAATACATAAAGTTGACAGAAGAGTCGCCAAGATAAACAATCACTCTGCTCTTTCTTGCAACAATATAGTTTTAATAGACACCTCTTAATTGCTGTAGGTTGACAGTAGGTACAAACAATATTACCAGAAGATGCAGAACGTGGTGTCATCATTTGATGTGGTAGCAGGAAGTGGGGCAGCTAAACCATACACGGCCCTTGCTCTACAAACCATTTCATGCCATTTTCGGTCTTTGCGTGATGCAATTACTGGTCAAATTCGTGCAACACTAAAGAGCCTTGGGGAGAATGATGCTTCTGGAAATCATAAAGGAGTTGGAATGGCAAGACTAAAGTATGTGGACCATCAAGTCCGACAACAGAGGGCTATTCAGCAGCTTGGTATGATGCAGCATGCATGGAGACCGCAAAGGGGGCTTCCAGAAAGCTCTGTGTCAATTCTTCGCGCATGGCTCTTCGAGCATTTCCTTCATCCGTAAATCCTCACATATCAATCTTGGTCTTCTGTTTTTTTAACCTTTGGATCCAAGATCATTGAGGTTGATTAATCTAATTGGCATTTTGTATTTTTCACAGATATCCAAAGGATTCCGAGAAGACCATGCTAGCAAGACAGACAGGCTTGACCAGAAGTCAGGTATAAAAACAAAAAATACCTTTACCAACTTGATTCATAGTGCTTCTTTGTACCTCTCTTGTTGCTTGAAATTATTGATGTAAAAGAACTATAGAAGATGATAAAAGAACTAATTATTGAATTAGGTCTCAAATTGGTTTATAAATGCACGTGTGCGGCTATGGAAGCCTATGATTGAAGATATGTACAAGCAAGATGTTTCTGATGCGGACATGGACTCAACTTCTTCATCTGAAAATGTCTCCAAGGCAACAAAAAGTGATGTCAAGATCTCCAATGATGCGGGTGATGATGCACAGCACTGTCAGAGTCCAATAGTAACCGATACAAATCACAGTGGTGGACAAGCTAAGGACCTCGGATATGATCAGGTTCTTGATACAAAAATCATGGCATCCACTGGATTAACTAGTCTCATGAGTGGAGGTCATGACGTTGAAACCGAACACAGGTCAGGAAAGCAGACTGGGGAGAAAAGGCCAAATTTGGATGATTGTGGTCTCTTCTCTGATAACATGGTTGTTCAGTCTGATGGAGCTACTAATGACAGGTTTGTAGCAGTTGGACCAACGTGCCAAATGTCAGAGTTTGAGAGGTTCAAGTCGGGAAGTGGAGTGTCTCTAACATTGGGTTTACAGCATTGTGAAGGAGGTAATTTTTTGCCTGGTGAGACCCATCTCAGTATGGCTTCCATGAGGGAAAATGGCATCTACAGCAGCGCAGCTACAGATTCTGCAGTTGGAGTGCAGACAGCAGAACTTGAATGCGTTGGTGCTGGTAACCAGCGACAAAAGTTCAGTTCACCTCATATGTTACATGATTTTGTGGTATGATGATAATCTGTTGCGACCATTCTGTGAATGGTAAATGCTGATGTTGGGACCAGTTTTCAGATAACGAGTCACAGAAGGAACTCAGTGGTCCTCAAGGGATGACAGGATTGACAAAAACAGTTTTATGATATCCTGCAATTTGTTGGGAAGATCTATATATTATGATTAATGAGTGGAAGGAACATGTATATTTAGGTCTTTCTCTGCATTGAAGAAAGAAATTAAGAAACATGTGACAATGCTAATAACAAAACTGTTGTAGTGTAGTTGCAATTTAGTGAATCTACAATAGCAACAACAACAATAAAAGGGCCTTTTTCCATTAGGTTGGGTCAGTTGCATGGATTATTAGACACCATAAATTTTTGTTGTGTATTAAGTATAGAAATGGACCATTTATCACCAAATCTTTCTTAAAGGTTTGACTTAGTAGTTTTTCTCAGTCCTACCATTTACTATTAGACTCTTCAATCTGAATGAATGGTGTGAATTCGTAGAGTTCTCAGAGGAAAATTGTTTCCCTCATGTCGTGGTGTGTAGCAGATAAATGTTTATTCAAATCGGTCTGGTGTCTTGGTTCCTAAACATTGTCTGCCAATGTTTTATTTATAGCAGAGAAAGATAATTCAAGGAATTGGAATTGCAGCTTTTGCAGAAGCTTCATCCTTAGAAAGTTAGAGCTAATTCATGGAACATGACACTTGAACATATTGGCGAAGTTTTATAGTGGAATGATAATGGATTTGATAAAAGTTTTAATCTCTGTCGTCTTTGTACTTGAGATAAAAACTTGATTGTTATTTTTATCCTTTTGAGTCACGATTATATGATTTTAGTTTCTAAATTTTTACGGAATTAATTATTTTAATGTTTAGGGTTAATTGGCTTAAAAACAATCAAAATTGCACATAATATAAATTAAAAGAAAGTAAAATTCCAGTTCTGCATGAATATATGAATTAGGGTAACTGCTGACACATATCTAGAAAAACCTTATGGCAAGACACATATATATGTGTACATATTTATATTATATACATGCAAGTGGGAAGGAAAAAGAATAGGAAAAACTGAATAATAGATTGTTATTTGAATTTTCTACAGTGATACAATGAAAAACGCATAGAAGCGTGAACAGTTTTGGGTGAATCATAAAGCAAAATGAATTAAACAAATATATACATAGGGGCATAGGAATGGTAGCATATGGAAAGAATTTGAGCTACAAAATTGAAAATTGGAGTAAACAAAAGCTAAACGTTGACGTAAGGAGTGGTTAATTGAGTGCAACTTGGTGCCCTTCGGCAAGGATAGGGAGCAAGGTTGAGCAATTCCTTCCTCTGAGAACGTTTCTTCCTTTTCTTTGCATCAGAGTGTTCTGGTTTCTTCAAATCCTCCACAGAATGTACATCTTCCATGCAAACAAATGATCTTGATTTACCAGAATAATACCTAGACAATCCTCTCCTGTGCATGCATGCAAACAAATTCACGTAAATTTTCAAATACAGAAAACATATTAATAATATATATATACTTGAGAAAAAGGTGTTACTTTTGTGGAAAGGTGGTTCCAAGAGAACCCATGTTCAATATCAAATTGTCAATTTCTTGGTCCATGTTCATGAGAGGCAAAGAAAGATGAAAACGGTATGAGAAGGTCATTTGTTAAGGATAGGGTTTGGTCTGGGGTTGAATAAATATGGTTCTTCAGTGATTACCTTTGGTGCATATAGAGACATGGTTATGACCACATCCTTTTCTACACTTCCTCTTCATCATTCAAGATCCTACTATTTTTTCTCTTCATTTCTCATTTTAGCATGTTACTGCACCACCCTCACATCTCCATGCACCAATAAACAATGGCTAACAACACCAGCCTGCTACAACCATCCATTTTAGAGATCTATTATATTTATTTACAAAAATATTACTACTATGATGTAAACAATTATATTTACTTACAAAAATCACACCATAATTAATTTTTACAATCTTGATTATTTTACCATGTAAATCTATGTTTTGGCGTAATTTTACAACTTGATTGATCAAATTAGACGTCTTTTAGAAACCAAGTATTAAAATAGTATGGGTCCAAAACATATAATCGAAGTTAAGTTGTTTTAACCGTTAATTAATTTAGCATAAACTTACTAGTTTAATGTCTCATTTATCTATTTATTTATTTAAATTAATAGACTGCCTCCATTTTAGTGAAGGGCTTACCTTTTTAATAAAATAATAAATAAATAAAGATGGGATGATTTCTTCCTTTAAATTTTCATTTTCTTTGTTTTTATGAAATAAGGATTTTGTTTTTCACTCAATGTTTTATTATTTGGTTCATCATTATGTAGTAAGTTAGAACGCCACTGCTAAAAGCAATTAAATATAATGTCATAATTTATATTTTGAAAAGTTATATATACAAATATTAAGGAGTGTGTAACTATTCTTACTCTTTATTTAATATGTGTAGTATATAGAACTAGTGAAAACAGAGAGACTTCCATGTGTATGTATTCACATCTCTATTTAGTTAAAATAATATCATTTTAAAAATATATAATTTTGTAAGAATGATATTTAAAAGTATTAAAACAATTTAATATATATATATATATATATATATATATATTAAGAATGGAATTAAAAAATGTATGTGATAATTGTTTTAAACTAAAAAGCTGTTTAGTTATATTGGAGTACAGAAAAAGTTGATTGAATTACTCATTTTATTAAATAGATAAATTAATTTTTATTCATTAAAATGTAAAATTGCCTGATGACAGTAAAAGAAGTTAAGGTTTAGGGTTCTAAAGCCTACAATAAGTTACAAAGAACTTTATTTCGGGTATAGATAAAAAAAATATTTTTAAATATTTAAAATCTATAATAAACAGTGATATTTTAGATATATATAATAAAAATTTATTGCAAATTTTTAAAATATAAATTGTAATCTTATATTTACAACTTAAAAAATTTAAAATTGCGATAGACAATCATTTTTAACTATTGAATGTTTTTTTTTTTTTTAAATTGAATTTGGATATAAAAGAAGGTAGATGGAAATAGACAAACAAATAAAAAGTTAAGTATATGGTGACAGGTCTAAGAATGAATTACGATTCCTCAAATTTTTTTAATATGAAAAAACAAAATGTCTTATATTTTAAAACTAGAATATATTTGAAAACTAAATTGTAGATTATGGTAAATAGAATGAAAGAGAAAAGAATACATTTATTACCTGAACGTAACTTCCTCATATTTAACAACCCCGTTTTATGCAATTTCAAATCTTTTTCATTCTTTTGAAGCTTTCTGCGTTCATTTATTTGATTTGGAATTACGTTGTACTCAGTCAGAATCTGCTAGAAGGCCCTAAAGAGGGTTCTTGCGAAAACTGAGCAAGACCTGAGGTACTTGCAGGGTGCTGGCTTTTACGTTGGTTATGTTGTAAGGCCCTATGGCAGTGAACGCTGTAAGCATGCATGCATATAACTTGTTTTCTACGTTTCAAGATTCAAGAAATTTGCTTATTACTTGATGCTGTAACTGATCAGTTTGAGATTAATTAAGCAATGTAAGCTATTTGAATCCTTTCAGTTATAGTAGATCTTGGATTTAGATATATAGTTGGCTATGGTAGTAAGTTGGACAAGCAGAAGATAACTGAAAGAGCAAGAGTTTTCCTGCAAAAGAAGACGCTGACCATCATGGGAATTCTTCCGCCCCTAGTATATATGTTCATAATGTATTATTCTTTGTGTTTGGATCATTACTATTGTTAAAATATTTTGGACAGTTATGAATGCATGCATGCATATGTTACTGTTTTGTTCATCATTTGCTAGGTTGAAGCTCAGGTACACAATTTGATTGTTAAAGACCCGGGAAACGTTAGTTACGCTAAACTTGGTGGGCTTTCTGATCAGATTCGACAACTGAGGTATATATAAATATATAAATATATAAGTATATCTACATATACATGCATGCATATTGAAAGTATTGTTTTGGATTCTTTTCCTAATGTTTTTGTTTGACTTCAGGGATTCAATGGTGCTGATCTTCGTAATGTTTGCCCTGAAGCTGGTATGTCCGCTATTCGATTATGTGATTACTATAGATTTCATGAAGGTAAAATGTTTGCATTTGATGTCGAATGAAATTTGTGGGTGGCACTTTGTGACTTTGTGATCCTTAATGCTTTTTGACTTTGTGATCCTTCAGGCTGTGTGCAAACTGATTGAAGTAAAGAAACTGGAATCTAGTAGCCATAAAAATCAAATTGTTGTTGGCACATGACATGTTTTTCTGGTTGCAACTCCAACCCACAGGACTTGTGAAGCGTCATAAACTACATATACCATTTTCGTTCTTTGCAATCTTAACTAACGGTTTTCATTAGCTATGCAGTTTACTCAACACTAGTCATAGGTTCCGATATCACATTTTGGAGTCCCAATATGCATTGTGGTGACTGAAATACATAAACGCGAACAGACATATTTGTGCACCAACTATACTTTCTGGTGTCTGCTGAGTTTGTCACTTAAATGCCCAGTTCATTGTGTTCATTGATAAAACTAATAAAAGAAACACTTACAGGAAGATACACTTTAGGCGGAAGTTTGTATAAAGGGTTTTGTTTAAATTCTTTAAGTATTAAAGTTGATTTGATAATAACTAAACATTTACGTAAACATTTCAGATGGAATAAATTCAAGCAGTACGTCGTTTACTGGTTTTATATCTTTCTAATAACGTTAATTTGTGAACAACTCAATTATAAAACAAAATTACTGTGGCCATTAGCATTTATTTTCGTATTAATTTGATAATCAGGTTCACTTTGATAGTATCATTAACTTATAGAAAATTACCATATTACCTTAACCCCTTAGACAAGTTAGAAAAATGAGTGGAACACGTCATTTCTTTAATTTTGAAACCGTTCAAATTTGTTTATATGTTGAATATTGAACTTGTTTATCAGGTTTGAAGAAATTAATTTCTGCAAGGCATTCAAGATTCTGAGTACACGGTTTTCAACTCAATGCCGAATAATAATGGTATGATAATACATGCCCATCTGAACCTAGATGCGGTTTCTAGAGAAGATTATTCTTACCGAAGGATAATTCAAGCTATCACTTCCACTGCAATGAATCTAAAGCTTGTTGGTGAGTCTGTTTGTCACCCGCAGCCACAACATTAAAATCTGTCACGTGAAATTGAATAAGTCATAAAAATTTCATAGGGTTTTATTTATTCAAAAGGTGGCAGAAGACCAGGAAAGGCAAGTAAGAATGATATTGAAATTAGACCAAACGATATACTTGTTGCGATTGAAAGTGGAGAAGCTTCCCAAAACAGTTTATCGCCTTTCCAATCAGTTATGACACCCCCAGCACCTTCAATAACAGGTACCAATGCAAGAAAATCGTATGGCTGAAATTCAAAATTTAACAAACAAATATTGTTTTAACCATCTTGGGGTCTTGATCTACATGGGTCAAAAGTTAAACGTGCAACCAAAGGTGAGAGTGCAGCATACCTTCAAACCAGACTCGACAACAAGATCCACAAAACCAGAAGACAGAAGAGCATATGCATAGCAATCACAGCCGTATAATGGAATTTTAACCTGTAAATGGGCAAAAAGGAATAACTGGATGACAATAATAAATATATAAATATTGAAAATAAGAAAATTTTCATTTTGGCAATATTGATTGATGTAGTCTTCGTACTTAGAAAAGTTAGATGTTAATGTCCATAGAGACATAACAATGCAGAAGACAGGCAATGTAATATTGTTAACTGATCAGAAATGTAAAAAGTCCAAGATATTCTGGTATCTTAGATTCACATTTTCTGTGACACTTGAGTAGTTCAGAAGGCTGACTTTGAAATGGTGAAAAAGGTGTTGCAAACAATATGTATAGGTTTTAAAATTAAACTAAAGTTGGATTCAGCAACAACACAGGAACAGACTTTTTACAACGCACGTGGATTAATGTGCACTAACCCTGTTTGTTTTTGAACGTGTGATCAATGCTACGGTTGGAAACTAAATAACCTTAAGATTGGGAAAAAAATGCCTCAAACTAAATATTCTGACTAAACATTTCATCCTCTTAGGATATTATGTGGGATCCATTTACGTTAAAAAATGTAACAGACCTTGTTTCTAACACGGATGAATGCCTCTTCTGCATCTCCACTGAACAGATGTGGGCTTGTGGTGTACCTACATAGGAAAGAAATAAATTAGATTTAATACCTGCTTTGTAGACCTATGCTAGCTGTTTCTAAAGCTGCAAATAATGAAAAAGAATGTAAACTACTCTTCTAACAACCTTATTTTCTCTCTACCAATCAAGATCAACAATTCATAATAAAGTTTGTTAAGGAAAAATAAGAAAAGTATACAAGTATGCTTGAGAAAGGTCTGCACAGGTACGGGTAGATATTTCTTGTCCATTCAGTGTAGTTCTCTTTCCACTTATCCCGATCCACCTCTCTTTTAACACAGGTTGATCAATTATGCCAAGGATCTATTGAAAAGGAAACCAAACTTAACAACATAAAGTTTATGGCTTGATTAACTGAATGATGAAAAAAAAACAATTTCAATTTCATCCGCACTCTGTCTATAATATCACTATGTTGGTAAATATACCAAGTATCACTTACAATCAGGTACATGTATCACTTAACAGAAAATGAAATTGTTTGATGTCGGCATTTTGCATAATTTTCTTTTCATTTGTTTTCATATTGTAATGTATAAAGATCAAAGACTCAATTTTGTCTAAAATATTTAAGAAATAAAGATGATTGAATATCCGGTTTTTCTTCATTCTTAAGTAAGAAAGTTGCAATACTTTGTGATGATTCAAGGAAAATGAAGTGTGAATGGGTCTAATAAGCATTCAAGTGGTAAGAGAGATCCTTACTGGTGTTCCATTTTGTAGAAGAGCAATGAGAGTACCAAATACGGGTTTCCCTGAAATGGTTACAAAACAAGCAGAGCCAAAGTGAAATCTCGGAACTCTGACCCAATAATAATAAAAACAACCATGAAAGAAAATTACCAGTAATAAAACTCTTTGTCCCATCTATAGGATCTAATACCCAAACATAATCAGCAGTCTCTTCTTCGCACCTCCATCCATTTTCCTCTCCATAACTGCAATTCAGTGAAAAATCCAAGGTTGAGCTTCAGTCAAAAGAATCTATCATCCTATTGCATTCATGGACTATGCAATGGATTCGGCGGGCTGTAACTCATGCACATAGGCACCGGGAAACAGAAGCATCATACATTACTCTCCTGTTTAGTTGTTTTAGTTGCAAGTTAAATTGCATAATTACAATACAAATTCATCAATCTAAAGGCCAGAATTATGTAGCATTGACAAACTCAAGTTTTCTAACAGTAAAATCCCTTGATTCATTTCAATGTGTGTAATTCTTTCAGGCTAGTAGCAAATACTTTATTTCAATGATGTTAGCATTTCAGTAACATGCAATATAACTGGAAGACTCGACCCAATAGTGATCCCATTCTATTCACATCATTATTCTTCTAAGAAAAATGTTTTTAGACTCTGCACTTGTGTTACTCTCATAAAAACACGATGAATTCTTAGAGACAATAGACTAAAGCCACATGTTTTGGAGTACCAAATTAATCAATACGAAAGTGTATGATCCTTGATCACCTTTGACCAAAAGCATAGCAACGAAAGCCACATTGTCGACGATAATAGAATCAACACAATTAGTTGGCAGCAACAGCAAGAAGAAGATAGGATTAAATAATTACATTGCATGAGAAGGGAAATTGTCTTGTATGATTGAAACCATAGCCTCCTCAGCCGATCGATCTGCAATGGTTACTGGACCTGCAACATCAAGTGAAAGCACAGAACATAAACATTCACATAAAAGAAAACAAAAAACATTTGAAAAGTGAAAGGGATAAAAATGAAAGAGGGAACAAGTAACCCACTGAGATCATGTTTGTGAATAACGTCGAAGTTCTTCCTGAAGTACTTGCGGATAACTTCTCCGGCAGCATCGGCGAGAGTGTTACCGACCTCGGCGAAGCGATTGAGCTGAAGAGGCGTGGTGTGGGGCGCCATGGCTCTGAGACGGAAGGTTGGGGAGAGAGAAGAAATGGGAATTGGGGAGTGAGAGTGAGAGAGAAAATGGCACTGTGAGAACATTGCACTGCAATTAACGACCCAAAAACAATCTTAGTCTCTTCAAAAACAACACATGCTTCAGTGGTATAGCTACCTCAGACACTGAAACTCTGAAATACAAAGGAGGGTTTTCCATTTGTGCCCCTTTCTCTTGTTTCTGTTCTGTCGCAATTTTTTTATTTTTTTGTGTCATGCATGTTCATAATCAAAACGTGGCCGTTTCAACTATTTTTTCGTTTTCTTCTACGTGATATTTAAATATCCTTTTCTCGAGAGAATTAAATAAATTTCAATGTGAACAAATTTTGAAGAGTTATTTTTCCGCTTTTATAACTACAATATTGTTGATTTATAGAGAAAATAAATTGTGTGTTAGATTGAGACTTTAAATAATAAAATAAAGGTTTTGAGTGGAACACATCAAAATTACATTTATTTATGTAAAAAGGAAATGAAACCTCCTCTTTCCCCTTATACATCGTTCACACCTTTAAATACAAACGAAATGTTAATAAAGACAGCATAATGAGTAACTAGTTTTCATTTTATAATTAAATTTATAATAAATATTTCTATTACTTTATAATTAAAGTTTATAAATATCTTTATTGTTTAAATTTATATTTTAGATTTGTAAGGTAAGTTAAATTTTAATATATACGTTTAACTGTTGGTATATCAAAAATTAATATTTTTGCAAATTTTATCCTTACTGAATCTTTTTATTAATCTATTTTTTGTAGGTGGAGGCCACCCTGGTAAAATAAAAAGATGATATGCTGAAACCGGAAGGGATTACTTTCACCATCTCTTTCAAATTTGAGTTGTCAGATTTTTTTAATTTTTTGTTTTATTTATTTATGGTTCCAAAGTGTATGAGACGATATTAAATATTATTTAATTAATTATAAATTCATTTGTAATATTTAATTGTTATTTTTAAATTAAGTTCTATTTTATTTATCCATCATTTTCAAATTCTGTGATATAATTAATTATTCTGAAATGAACTGTTATTTTATAAAAAGTATATATACTTCACATTTTATATTCCTACAAATTTTACAAATTAAGGCATAAATAAATGAATTAAATTATTTTTTATTTCCTTCTTCAGGAAAGCTTCCATAAACACGTGGTTCTAACTTTTTCTCTCTTATTGTGACAAGAGTTTCTAAACTCAGTCATACCCTAAATTTGTTATTTAATCCTCGAAAACGTATTTTAGAATGCCGATATCTTACTACAAAAATTGTTATCATATTATTTAGGTATTATTATTCTAACATATATTCTTTATAATTCCTCAAAAAATAACTCATTGCATTTAGAGAAATTGCGAAGCTTGCTTCTTTAGTTAATGAATTTTCTATATCCAATACCATATCAAAAATCAAAATTAGTCGAAACTAGGCCTTCTCCATGACAATAATAATACAGCATTTGGAAACAAGGTAGCTTAAATTAATTGAAGACACACCCTCACATCCATATACATACATGATTTAAAAAAAGATAGTCACATCACATAATACAAAGCATAGATAATTGCAACTAATTAGTTAATTAATTAGTTATTAATCACTACTCAAACTAGACCATAACATAGACCGACAGAGCCCATGCATAAGAGAGAGATTTTCAGTGGTTGTGGTGCCCAGGCAATTTTTCTTTGATCTTCTCCATTATGCCCTTCTTATGATGCTCAGGGTGGTTAGGGTTAGGGTTAGGGTTAGTGGCGGTTGGCCGTGTCGGATAGGAAACACCAGTGGCGGCGGCGGTAGTTGTTGGTGGAGAATGCTGCTCCTTGTTCTTCATCCCTGGTAGCTTCTCTTTTATTTTATTCAGTCCCTTCTTCCTCCTCCCACCTTGTCCATCATCCTCAGACTACATACACATGCATACACGTTCCACCAAATGATGGTGAAATTAAGTGTAGTTTCAACAATTTGTTGTATAAAATTATAAAACGATTAAGGAAAGGAGGGAAAAAATGAAAACAATAGGCACTTACCGAGCTAGAGCTAGAGCTGGAGGAACGACGAAGCTCTCTAGTGTCCCTTGGTTGGTTTGCTATAAGATCCCCCACGGTGGTTGTGCCTGTGGCTGCACCAGCACCACCGTAGTTTCCGAAACCAGCACCTGCAGTGGCGGCGAGCGGAGCAGTGGTTGCACCAGTACCACCATAGGGCCCAAAACCAGAACCTGCAGTGGCGGCGAGCGGAGCAGTGGTTGCACCAGTACCACCATAGGTCCCTAAACCAGAACCTGCAGTGGCGGCGGGTGCAGCAGTGGTTGCAATGCCGGTGACGTGGACGGGGTTGCCGTGCTCGTCGGTTAATGTAACTGGGTTACCGTGCTGATCGGTGAGGGGGATAGGGTTGCCATACTGGTCTCGTAGTTGTGCTTCAGCCATTGCAATTTTCTTCAACTTTTCACTTTCTTCTGATTCAACTTCTAGGTAAGATACCTTATTCACAATGTGTGTGCCTAATTATATAACCTCGGCTACGTAGCGGTGAATATATGCATGTAATTCCACTCCAACACGTGGCTCGGCGAAACGCTGACACCTCACCACTGTTGCCACGCAAGAGAATGAGGACAGGTGTCCCTTTGTTTGTAGGGTTACGTGTACCACGTTATCTTTCTTACTTCCATTGTTAAATAAAATTACCAAAATATTATATAAATAAAGTTCTGAAATACCATTATTCTTTGGGTTCCTTGCTAAATGAACTCATACAGCTGTCTTCCACTTAACACTTCATTTAATTTAAATGGGATGATGTAATGGACTGTGGACCCTGTTTTGCATTTGATAAACAAATTGCGAGAGGATATGGTTGTGACAGGGTTCAGTTCGGGACCATACCGATCTTCTGGTTATGAATTGTGGCAAATAATGTCGATTATGCTCCTGTGATGACTTATCTCATAAATGCGTTTTCTGTGACTGATACTTATAGAGTTACGAGTTGGTGACCCAAAAAACAGTTAAATAACTGCGCTGTTCTGGGTATGCAAATTATGGTTTTAATTCTCACATTTAGTGCTGCACCCTAGTATTTTTAAGCTTGTCTCATTCATGTTTTGGTTTTGTACCTTTCACGTGGTAGGCTTATATTAATTGTCCTCACACCAACACTCATGTTTCAAGGATTCTGCTGACATAGGACACTGTTGATCTAAAAAATAAATAATTGTTATGTAATAAACAGGGAAAGTATACATCGATGATAAACCGTGCCTGATACTCATTTTAGATAATAACTTAGATTACGGAACATAATTAATTTTTATTTATAATGAAACTATTTTTTTTATCCCTAATACTACTGTCTTTATAACTATTTTTCTTTTTTCTCATTTACTATATAACGTATACAGTAAAAATATAAAATAAGGATATATTTAAAAAACATAATTTTATATAATTTAATTTAAATATTCTTATGGTATAAACATTTTTTTATATAATTTAATTTAAATAGACTTTTGGTATAAACTTTATATCATCAATCAACTCAATATATTTTGGAAGTGATACTTAAGATACAAGCTAACAGGTTTAGAGAAAAAGATTCTTATAATAATAAATCAAAAATTAAACTCTGGATAGTATTATCTTAAACTTTTAGAGTACCAGATAAGTGGTGGGGGATCCTCCACAAACGGACAAATAAAAATAAATGGAAAACTATCACCTACAACTCTCAGGACATCAAATAAAAATAAAAATAAACGAAATGCAGAACTCTATTCGCAATTAAAATTAACTAATTTTAAGATTACATGATTCATCGTTCAGTCAAGAAGCAACACAACTCCTTCCACCATAAAGCACACAACCGACTGATCGATGCAAGTATTTCAACTTGCTACCGACCAAAAAAAGACCATTAATTTGACAGGATGCTATGTTGAAAACGTTCTTCCATTAAAGCCAACACATCAGAATAATGTATATATATATATATATATATAACTGGATCCGCTAACTACAAAAAACACTAATTTGATAATAGGCTATCCTGAGACTGCTCTTTCATTAAAAGCAACCAACCAAAGTCGATCCAACTAATTGGTATTTGCCTATCAATCTGTGAAACCATTGCCCAACTTCAGAAACTCTGAAGGGCTAAAGTTTTGCATTACATATAAGCAGAACCGTTGACAACAGAACATCAATTGGATCTAAGAATTATATCCATGTAATAAACAAATCAACCTGTACACAATGCAGAAAGACCCTTGGTCTCGAAACACTATTTTTTTACGTCTATATGTTTCATCTTATACTTCTGTATGACTTCAACCTCGTATCCAGTTGAAATTGCAGATTAGTGTATACAGATGCTCCGAAAGCAGGAATTGCATCTTGTCCTTTTCCCAAACCTTTAGAGGATGCACAGATGATTAACAGTGGAACCTGCTATAAAGAAAGTGGAAAAAAAAAATGTTTATTAAAGAAGTATTGAAGATTTCCAGCGTACCGTGCAGAAGAACCTTGAAGTACAATAACTTGAGAACTGCTAGAACGGAAAAGCAGTAATACCACGTTTCATCATTGCAATGCATGGCATAAACAAAAGATGCCACTGATAAACATCCGCATGCAACAGATGGAAGATAATGCCACTAATAAGATAAACATACACATGCAAGAAAAAAAAGATAATGCCACTGACCTCCAAACAACCAAGAAGCACCTTATTCCTTGCTAGATTTTGCCCAAAAGAAACCCTTCTTTCTTGTAGGGTGATTATCTAACATGGATCTGGAACCCTTTGATCCGAAGGAGAAGTGTCGCCGCAGAAAAGGTTTCCCAAAGGAGCTTCTCCTGCTGGAACTGAAGTCATTCCCAGGACCTTTACCTTTAGACCCTCTCCCTTTAAAGTGATCAAACACAGCAGAATCATCATCAATATCACTGTCCACGATCCGATTCTTTGATTTATTGTTTCTAGCCTTCAAATCCATTTCAGCTTTAAGGGCTTTTGCAGACAACTTTATAGTCTGTTTTTCACCGAAAGTGCAAACGGGACAAGCTGGATCATACTTATTGATATCAGATGTCATTCTCTCCAAACATTCAGCATGATAGACATGTCCGCAGATAAGTACAGAAACTACTGAAAGATCATTACTCGCAATTATCTTTTGAGTGCTCCAAGAAGACTTGTCCGCTAAAAGTTTTGAGCAAATTCCACATGATTGCAAATCAACTGGTGAAGCTGAAAACCAACTACTGGATCTAACTAATCTTTCACGGTTAAAACCAAAGGACTCACTATCAAATGACCACCTTTCTCTGTGAGGAGTTCCCATCAGCTCAGAAAAACCAGGTATAGACCAACCATCTGAAGATCCACCATGGGAGCGCATCCCCACCTCATTGTTCCATGAAGGAAACATTGGCCTTTCTTCAGACAGAGAGAAGCTGCTGGGTGACTTGACTGCTGGGATTCGGCTATCAGAAGCTTGCTGTGACAGTTGGTATCCTGAGGAATGGCAGGGCCACCGCAAAGGGGTCAAGTTTGATGGAGGTATGTGACATTGGGATGATAGAGGGGATGTTGATAGAGATGTTGAAGGCAGTGATAGTTTTGTGGGAGATGGACAAGATATTATTGACGATTCCACCAGCCCATTCACCTAGAGTGTCATTCATCGTTAGCAAGTGCTAGTAAAAGGGTCATATTTTATGAATGAAAGAGTAAGTCGAAATTGTACAGATATACATGGATGTTGTGGACTTAAAGTCACGTGACTTCTAAAAAAACTCACACAACATGAATTTTCATCTTGATCGTTGATGATAAGATATAATGTCAATATTCATTTTTTTTTTTCACTCATAAAAAAGGTCTTCTCACTAAATACACCTCCCTTCTAACACACATTCATCAATATAACCTCACCTGTTCCACACTCACGTCCGTAGAAACAGTCCCCGAAAAAGATTGGTCTGCAATAATCACAAATAACTATATTAGATAGCGTAGAAGGACCAATTGACAGCATAATAGTAAAACCATTGGATTAGTTAAATTTAAGTGATAATTATATTTTAATAGGCTGCAAAATAAGCACTACAAAACCACCTTATCCATCATACTTATTTTCTTAGTTGCCTAAATTATATTCCAAGTTTCTATTGAAGGAAGTACTAATTACAGTTCACCTAACCTATCTAAATAACCTAAAAACTTCAATATCCTGAACTAAAAGCTAAATTGACTAAGCCTAGGGTTAAAAATTCTTTCCTGATTTCTCTTCAGTATGACTACTCGAAGATAAAATGCACGACCGAGGAACTTTTCCCTTTCTTAACTTTGTTGGGTAGAAGCCTAGAAGAAATACAAACAAAAATATTTATAAGAAAATAGATAACTTTCAAGATGTGATGATATATGAATGATTTCCAGTGTTTCCTTAGCCAAGGACCACAAATGATTGAATAGCCACTTTGAATTTTTGTAGGGAGAACAAGCATGGACAAAGTAAGAAAAATTTCAATATTTTGGTGGTATCCGACTAAACTCAGCCTGTTTGATTCATCAATTATTTTAATGGAAAAGGGTTGTTGAAATGAATTTATTCTTATTGGTGCTTCAGTCATTTGCTTTTATTTTTCTACAAACTATCACCAACACCTCCCGTCTGGAAAATAGAAATCATCCCAAATAGATCTAAAACTGTTTGAAAATATGGTTTCTTAATCTCACAAGCTGGAAGTCTGTAACTAAATTAATCTAATACAAGTTTCAGAATAACCAAAGATGCTGCTCTTCCATTATTATCATTTCTTTTTTCGATTCCCTTCTAGTTTATTGTGTGTATGGTTTAACTTCAAACATTGATGAGCACTGGCAAATTAAATTTCCAACCATTTCATTTCTCCTATTAGATGCCATCATATTTAAATAACCATTTAATCTAACCCCTCTATTCTTGCTACTGCAACAATGTGCAAATAAAGCAAAAACAGCTGATAGTTCTTTGGTTTCTCCTCTTACTTTGCGATGTCAGTTTCTGTCATCTCATTCACCAAGACAGAAATTTGAGCCTCTACAGAACTATCCATTTAAGAAACCAGACTTGATGCTAATTTACAATTTGTCGTCATATCTAATTGCTTTGGACACAAAAATACGTGAGAAGACATCATCTTTCCAAGTTTCAGACATGTACTAAAATTCCATATCTTTCACGTCTCGGTCATTATAAGTGTAGAATGAACTATGAAAAAACCAAGAGAACAGCCAGTTCTAGAAAAGTCCAACCCAAGTAGGTTAATTTTTAAAAACAAAAGGCAAAATTCCCAAGAGTTACCTGATGTTGAATTTCTCCCACGTACAGCAGTTGCTTCCGAAATTGGAGACTGTTGGCATCTTTTCCTTTGATAATTCTGCAATGGACTTCCGTCCTCTGACACATATGCTGATTCATTTTTATTCTCCGATCCATCATTTCTGCTAATACCATCAGAAAACCAGTTTATAGAAGTATCTTCACCAGCTACACGCCCTCGGTGATCCCACCGAAAGCTCCATGTTGGAGAACATCGAACATTCCGATGCAAAATGTCACTGGTTGATCCACTTTGTACAGTTTTGTCTCTGGCAGCAACACAACAAGCAGCACCCATTGTGAAGTAGCAACAGTTCTTAGTTTCTTACACCAACATAACCACCGAATGCATAGACAGAGATAACCATTCACTCGTTAAGACAGCACTATACCTGGAACAGTAATAAAAAAAAAAAAAAAAAAAAAACAAAAAAAAAAAAAAAAAAAAAAAAAAAAAAAAAAAAAACAAAAAAAAAAAAAAAAAAAAAAAAAAAAAAAAACAAACAAAAAAAAAAAAAAAAAAAAAAAAAAAAAAAAAAAAAAAAAAAAAAAAAAAAAAAAAAAACAGACCATCAATTGAAAGATAAACAAAATTCCAAATCAAAAACCCCAAATAAAATAAACACAAGAGAAAGACCAAAACTAAGTTTAGAATCACAAGGGCACTGGAAGAGCTAAAGCTAAGGAACCACTTCAAGACAGAGATAAACTTCGTACAAGATCTAAATCAATCTAATAGTGATAGTGATGAACACGCAAATTTCAAAACAGTATAATATGCAGGAAGAGGGAAAAAACTTGAAGAGCATTATTATTTAAAAAATATATATATTCTACTCATCACAGACATAGTACCAACCTGAAATCACTGGTGACACAAGAAAAATAAAAAGAATAATGAAATTCCCCCAAAATTGAAAAGAGCCTCAGAGATGATCCAATAAATTTGATACAGTTTAAAAAAAAAAAAAATCAAAAGAGACGAAATGAAATCGAAAATCCGAAATAGAGAAAACATTGAGCTCACTGTAAAAGTCAGAAGGATCCGAAATAAACGCTGAAGAAAAGGAATTCACAGTGAACAGTAACAGCAATAGTAATTAATATTGTAGTAATTGAGGAGGGAAAGGAAAAACAAGTAGTGATTTTAAAATTGGGAGCACAAAAACGGTTGTTGGGTACAAAATGAACGCATCTTATGGCTATGACACCGACCTAACTGTACCTTTTGACGAAACCAAGAGCCACACCAGAAAGAAAGACAGAGAGACCAAAGACAGAAAAGAGGAGCGTTTCAGCGGTTTCTTACGACGCCGTTTTGGGGACCCTCCCTCTTCTTCAGTAGCGGCGATTCGCACAGAGGTTTTCTGAATTAATAAACCAAAAATGTCTCTGAACAGTTTCGGCCTTGGTTTATCAATTATTATTTTCTGTTTCTTTTATATAATAAATAAATAAATCATAACATTTTTTTATTTATAAAATGTTTATATTTATTCTAATTATTGATAGCAATATTAGGGAGGTAGCTTTTTTGGTTGCCCTGGGAATTTATGCCATTGTTGTAATTCTTTTTCCTTCATATCAATCTTTGCATATATTCCTGAATTTTTGTGCCCATTACTCTTTCTTTCTTTCCTTTTTCTATTAAATATTCTTTAGCTTTGATATGGTCAGCTTAAGCCTAAGTTTTGTTATTATTTAAGAAACTTGTTGAATTGAAAGTTAGTATAATGTTTTTTTATCATGTGGATTTGCTTATATTATTTGAAAATTGATGCAAGAGCCAAAATCAAAAGCTTCCTTCCAACTTTTCCGGCCCCTCCTTTCGGTTGGTGGTGCTTTGGTGGGGCTGCCCTAACCCTAAGCAATCTCTAAAGTCTTTCTTGTTTTTTCTTTCTTACTCTTCAACAAATATTATTAGTAGTAAAGTGATATTTTAAAAAATAATAGTAAATATATATAAAATCAGTTTATCGTATTCTTTTATCAATAATTCTTATAAAAATACATTTTATCTGTTTTTTTTATTATTTTATAGTTAAAATTAAAAATAATAAGCAATCTACGAGTTCAAGATTGGTATTTTTTAATGGTCAACTTTTTCAATTAGGATTGTTCGACTAAATGGGTCTTGAGCAATGAATTTTGTTCATAAATCAATTTCAAGTTTAAAAAATTTTGTTAGACAGGTATACATATACTTTGGGTGCTTATTTTCTATTTTGATCTTAATTTTGTTGACATTTGCATCATATATTGACTAATTTAATCTCGATTCAAAACTTTTTTAAAAAATGTGGTTTGGATAGTTAAGAAAAAAAAAGCAAGGTTTATAAACTACTTTTGTGTGATTATTTTGGTATATTATAACATTATAAATATTTAATTTACATGCAATAGTAAGCACTAATTTGCAAAAGTTCTTTATA
>Ga0209700_102042_pt1 | contig 41609 bp, 27 predicted proteins | sample SiratroredBW_FD_187528 | JGI IMG/M metagenome (GOLD analysis project Ga0209700, IMG submission 187528) | Root nodule microbial communities of legume samples collected from California, USA - Siratro red BW (SPAdes) (version 2) | ecosystem: Host-associated > Plants > Roots > Nodule | place: USA...
CAAAGTAAAAAAAAAAAAAGTAAAAGAAGAGTTAAATAAGTGAGAAATTAATGAAAATAAAATTGTTTGATTGAAATTAAATGATGTAAAAGGAAGAGTAAATGAAAAAGATAAAGAAAAAGGTTATGTCTTTGGTTGAAAAGTAGAGAAAAAGGAAAGAAAGTGATGATATGGAATGACAATTCCATTTTCTTTATTTCTACTTTTTCATTTTTTGTTTTAAAATAATAAAAAATAAATTCACTTTAAACAACATTATTACCCTAACTAAAGTTGTGATAGAATCCTACATAAATTCATACTCAATTATGTAATCAGAAGTACCTAATCCAAATATCCTCATGCATCTTCAAATGCAAAATACAGCATAACACAAACTAAAAAGAAAAAAAAAGTCTTCAAAAAAATCAAAATTTTCAACACATATTCATCAATCTTTGCCAAACTTGCAATGGAATCACAAAAGTAGGCCATAACATTTTTTTTTATTGGATCGAATTTGCAAATTGTATTTGCCACATGAAACCACGGGTTCCATGCGACAAGAGAAAGGGTAATTTCGCCTACTCGCGTAAATAGTGGAATTATATACTTTTCACATGAAAACACTGAAGAAAAAACAAAAAAGAAAGGAAATAACCAAAACCATAACTTTCACTCCCATTCGTCTATTTCCATTGTACAGGGTTTTGGTCCATGCAAAAAGAAGCGTAGCGGAAAAGAAGAAAACTATTTAGAACTATTGAAAAATACTTCTATACAAAGGTGAGGAATCAAAGTACGTAACCATTTAGAACTTTTGATATGATGACAAATGAAAGAGCCACTGACTTTTTGTTTTTTTTTTTTTTAATCATACTAATCTTAAAGAGAGCGGGTCGTATGAATTTAAGTATGAGTTTAATTTTTCTTCAAATAAAAAATGAGAAATCAAATAATATATAAAAAAAATCCACATAAGGTTTTAAAAAAATGTTATATAATTTAACTAATAGTATATTAATATTAGTATCATATGTTTGTGATATAAGTCCTGTGTAAAGTGTTAAAGAGGAATTAGGGAATGGTCTGAAATGAAAATGGAAGTTTAGAAGTTAAAGAAGCATGCACGACTCTGTTCTGATGAATGCGGGGACCCCGTCAGCTGTTGTTTATTTGTTTCTTTCTTTGTCATGAAGATGTGTGGCTGTGACGTTCTTATGCCATCATTTTCCACTTTCCCTACCTATTATTCACTTCAATAATTGTTGCACATAATTCATAAATGATACAATAAATGCAACTATATAAATCAATCTATTTTATGTAATTCTGAATGGAGAAGATTTCATGGAATGGATAACAAAAGTGACCCCAAAGAGTATCATTCAGTTCGACATTAAGCTTTCAATCTTTAGTCAATGTCACGATAAATTAGTTTTCTGAGCTTTGATTGTGAATTATTTTTGGACTGAACTGCATTATTATTATGATTATATAAATGTTCTCTTGTAATTTTTATATGTACATTTATGATTAAACCCTTTAATTTTCACACATTTTATTAATCAGTTATTTAAATAATAACTTTTTATTATTACTTGTAACCTTATTTTCTTTAAGTATAAAAACGATCATAATAATTCACATATTGCACACATAGCGTGAACCAAATATTTTGAAATCATTATACAACATGATATAATACACACAAAATAATTGTTTAATATTATTACAATTTCTATTTTACATTTACTATTATTTTTTTATTATTATAAATAATTTTGTTATTATTATTCACAAACTATTGTGACAAGGATTCGAGTCCAGATCTTTATAACTATATCAACATCACCTTTCTGATCAAATTATTATTATTATTATTATTATTATTATTATTATTATCATTATTATTATTATTAATATTAATAAGTATAATAATAATATTAATAATAAGAATATATTAATAATAATAATAATAAAATTAACAAAAATAATATTGAAAGTAATATTAATAATAATACTAATAATATAATATTAATAATGTTAATATTAATATTAAAAATAATAATGATAATAATATTATTAAAAATAATGGTAATAATATTAATAATAATTATATTATTATTGTTAATGATATTAATAATATTATTAGTAATATTATAATAATTATTATTAATGATAATAATAATAATAGAAATTTTAATAAAATTAATATTATCTAAAAAAATCTATAGGTAAACCTATAAATTTATATTTGTAGGTAATTACATACAGATTTGGATATGTATGTAATCATCTACAAATCTTGTAGGAGATAACATATTCGTATGTAAAATCTGTAGCTAATACCAAATTTACTTACAGATTAAGATCCGTATATACTTATTTATGAATTTTTTTTATAGATAAAATCCGTAAGTAAATTCATATGAAAAAATCTGAAGGTAAAATCTATATATAATACTAAATTTATTCGTTAATAAAAATTCATAAATAATAATGTGTGAGGATTTCTTATAGTGAATATACTTAAAACTTTCAATAAGTATACGCACACACTTGATTTGTAATAGATTTCACATCTTAACAATATTTATTAATAAAATAGTAAAGAGATAGATTAAGGATGACAAATAAATCTATACTTGTAGGTTTATCCAAATTTGTCTCAATTTTGTCAAAGAATTCTCATATTTGACCATACATATATAAATGAGAATGAGTATGTATATATTTGTTCCGCTTCTATTATTATACACTTAAAAAATATATTTTTACTATTCTCTTTAATCATTTATTTTATTTCATTTGAAGATTTTGTACATAATTTTTCATTTTTCATTTTACTATTCTCTTCTATTCATTCTATATCTTTCACTTATATCCCCAAGTCACTTTCTCTTTCAATTACACATTTATTCCTTTATTTCGCTAAAATAATATATTGTATTTCAAGAAACACACACTTCACTTTTATCAAATTAAATAGCTTCTAGCATACACATTTAATTATTTGTACCCATTTTAATATTTTTATTTATTATTTATGATGTAAAGAAAATTCACCTATTAATTACCATTTCATTTGAATAACTCTCCTTTTATTATAAAATTTTTCATTATTATCTTAATGTTAAGCTTATTTGATATCCATCAAACTCATTCAAATTATATAGATATTTTTTCTCAACATTTAAAAGGATAATAGATGTTATAATTATCATGAAACTTCAATTCTCTATAATTATTTATTCTTTTCTATAATTAATTTATATCTATATAATTATTTGATATTTTTTTGTTAAAATTTATGTAGTTATATTTAAAAAAAAAGAATTATAATAAAAAATTATATCCTTTTGACATTAAAACCTCGTCACGTTGTAATTTTTTTTATATGAAAATAATTTAATTAATTGAAATAGGACATAAACATGTACTACTATATTCACAAATTTGACATTCAAGAAAATAAAAATAAATATATTTTTTTATTTGAGAGATGAGGGAGATAATGAACATAATATCAAACTAGAATCCCTTTCCACCATTTCCATCCCTTTCTATCATTTCCAACCCTAAGATAGATGTTCTTACACAAATCTGAAGAGACCTTCAGAGCTACTCCAAGTCCATCTGAGCAATATCCGCCCACCCCAAGTCTTATGTATGGTTTCAGTTTCGGTTCTTAGTCTATCCGGAATTTGTCCAGCCTGGGCTCCGAAGATGAGCGGGGTGCCTGCGATTGTACTCCGACGTTCAAGTGAGTATTCGGTTATCAGAGTTTGTAGGATAGCAGTTATGATTCTTAATCTAACTTTTTTTTGCTTGCCTTTGTCTTTACTTACTCACACCTTTATAGGATTTTGGAACCTACCTTATATTTCACGTTATGTCAGCTTTTTCAGACCTTTGTCAGAGGTTACGTGTGATTGTAGCTTTGGTAAGCATTACTTATGGGCGATAAGTATCCGCTCTGAACTCTGCTATGGTTGTCCTCGGGCGGAAGGTAGTCGTCCTGATGAGGGCCGGTACACTTGTCCCCCAAGCTTGAGTGATTATGAGAACGAAAAGGTTTCGGTTATAGCATTAATCTCGCTTGATCGATTTGGGCGAGACCTTTGGCTATAAGAACGAAAAGGTTTCGGTCGTAGCCTAAATCTCGCTTGATAGGTTTGGGCGAAACCTTTGGTAATCCTTGTCAAGTGTTTTCCTCGTTGTTTCTGTAGCTGATGACGTCATGTCTTGCTTGGGAGTCACGCTCAAACGATCAAACGGTGGAAATAGATCGCGCACTGTTCAAATTCCTCGTGGGGCGCGTCGTTCCTCTATAAAAGGGGATAATGGGGTCGACTAGTATTTGTGCTTCTCTGCTTACCTCCAATATCCGGCAACTGTATTTCGTAGTGGCTAGGTGCAGCGCTTTTATACCTAGAGGTAACAATGTCGTTCTTGTCCGGTTTTTCTGAGTCCACGGGGAGCGTCTCTTCGAGCGTTGGGGCGGAGTCTAGGGTTTCTGAGGGGTCTCCTAGCTTGTCCGAAGAGGCGTCGGGTAGTGATAATGCCGAATTTTATGAGCAACCCAATATGACCGGCATGCTCCCGTCTGAATTGGCCAAGAGTAACCTCCCTCGTCGTCGTGGTTACGAGTGGGCGAGTGCTTTAGTCACTGACCGATTTTCTAGGTACAGGTGGTCCTCCATGGTGAATACTTACGCGGCGACAGTCCCTATGTTTACCTCGGGGAAGACGAGTACCGAGTTATTTGCCGAACGTTGCACACCCATAGATAATGTATGTCATGGTCGAGAAGGTCACGACCATGACTTCTTTTATATCTACCCTTGTCTGTTTACAGATTCACACATCTGTCTTCCCTTCGATGAATTCACTATGGGCGTACTTCGCACTTTGAACGTGGCGCCCACACAGTTACATCCTAACTCCTAGGCATCACTTCAAGCGTTCCAGCTTCTCGCCGAGATGTTCCATCCTCACCCCTCTCCTCACGTTTTTCTGTCTTATTATAGCACTCGCCCCTTTAGTCCTGTTAGATGGGTTTCTTTAGTTAGCCAATCTCACAACGTCCTGTTTACTCCCTTTTCTTCTTCTTATAAGTATTTTAAAGATTCTTTTTTCAAAATCGTAATAACTCCTGCCAGAAGGCATTTTTTCTTTAATGGGGATGTTCCCATGTTCCCTTTGTATTGGACCCGGGATCCAGTTTACTATCTATCTTGGCCGAGGTCTGCCATGACCGAGGACGACAAGAAGATGTTTGAAATATTGGATCAACTTCCCCGAAAGCTCAATGTCCGCTCCATTCTTAAGCTTTATCTTTCTTCACACCGCTGGGTGGATTTATATGGTATGTTCGGTTTTTATACCGTTATGGTCTCGGTTTTTAACTCTGCTGAGTTTGTTCGTTTTCTGGCAGGGATCATGGCTCAACGGGGACCTGCATTTCTTGACCGTTTAAAGAAAATCAAGGAAGTCCGAGAAGCCATCGAGAAAGTTGCCGGTGAAGGCTCGGCTCCTGTTTCTTATCCTGACCAAGTTTCTCCTCCCCCTGATGCCGAAAAGAGGAAGCGCAAGGAGAAAAAGGAAAAGCCAAAAGAGGATAAGAAGGGTAGGGATAAGAAAGCCTCTTCTTCACAACCCTCCCCGAAGAGGTCTCGGTTGAGCGCTCCTGACACAAGTAAGGAGTTGGAGGAGACCGACAAGGGTATTGTGAAATCCCTTTTTGCTGCTGATCTTAACTTTGCCAAAGGCGCGAATATGTCCCTTCCCTCAGCCGAAAGGAAAACCCTCAGTGGGAGTTCCACTGTAGAATTGGTTAATACATGCTTGGAGATGCACAGCCGGACACTTAAAGTTCTACGAGCTCATGTGTTAAAGGGTGGGGTGGCTGAATTAGTCAAAATCAAGGAAGAGTTGTCGGTCTCCATGGCTTCTTTGAAAGAGTCACGTGCTGCCAACGCTGTTTTGGGCGAGGTGTTGAGGGTTGCTGAGCTGAACTTGAAGAAAGTTGAGCAAGAAAGGGATGCCTTAAGGGCCTACTCGGAGGGAGTAAAAAAGAATAACGAGAAACTTCTGGTAGATGTCCGAGAGCTCGAGCAATCCTTGTTTGAGGCAACACTAGCTCATGATGAGGCGGTGTCCGAAAAGGCGCAGATGGAGATTGAACTGAACGAGCTAAAGGACTATGTCCTTGACCTGCACAAGGAATCTTTTGGGCAAGCTGTACGCCAGGTGATCTTCTTGTATGGCGTTCTTGAGCAGAATGATATGGATTCGGACAAGGACGTTTTCAATGGTCGTCCGGTGCCTATTAGCGAGATTCCAACTGTTGCCGATGATGCTGCGCCTGCCAGGGGAGATGAGGGTGACAACGCGGCCGAGGGGGATGCTGCTGAGGGGGAGGAGGGGGGAGGGGATGAGGATGCTGCCGAGGATGAAGACTAGTCGCCTGCTGCTTATGTTTTTCTTTGTTGGTTTATACATGGATTTTTTTTGTATAGTTGCCATAGGCAGCTCTTTTTTGATGGTTGACCCTATGGTTTAGCCGAGATCCACTTGTAATCAATTTTAGATGAAATACAAAGGCTTATTGGTTGTTCGTGTACTTGTGCTTTGCATTTTTTTGTTTGTTTTCCTCGGGTTATAATGTCCAGGTTATGATTATGATGTTACGTGGTTGGGTGATGAGTAGTTCGGAGCAGTCTACCATGGATTAGACTGTCCGGTTAATTTAGTTGGGGTTTCACAATGGAGCAAAATGGCCCCGAGATGGTCACAATGGAGTGACGCTTGTAATAGTTGTTAGTTAAGTGAGTTTATGCTGAGTTTAACTTTGATCCCTGCAAAAACGAATGGAGTTTGGTAGAATACCTCGTTCATTTCTGAAATTGCAATTTATAGGCCTCGTTAAAACCTTGTCGGAGAAAACCCTCTTTAGGGACAAAACACCGGTCAAGGAAAGAGTGCCTTTACAATTTAACTAAAATAAAACTTAAGGTGAGTTGCATTCCACGTTCTTGGGACAGCTTTTCCAGATAGGTACTCTAGGCGATACGCGCCTTTTCCTGCCACTGCTACAATACGGAAAGGTCCCTCCCAATTGGCCGAGAACTTCCCGTCATTTTTCCTTGCGTCGCTGCGCATTCGCCACACCAAGTGTCCTGGGTGAAAGCTTCTCGGTTTTATCTTAGTGTTGTATCGCAGGGTTGCTCTGGCTTTGCTTGCCTGTTCCCGGATCTGGGCTTTTTCCCTTAACTCTCTGATGGTGTCCAGGCTGATCATTAAGTTCTCATTGTTAAGGTTCATGCATTCCAATTGCCGGCGTATCGTCGGTTCTCCCACTTCTACTGGGATCATTGTATTCGTTTCGTACACCATGCTGTACGGAGTCTCCCCCGTGGTTGATTGCGGAGTACACCTATATGCCCACAGCACCTGCAGCAACTCTTCTGGCCACCTTCCTTTCGCTGTTCCTAGTCGTTTTTTCAATTCGTTTAGGATGACCTTGTTTGTAGCCTCGGCCTGACCATTAGTCTGAGGGTGCTCCACTGAGCTGGTAACATGTATGATCCCGAGTTCTTCGTAGTACGCAACCAAAGTGCGATCGATGAACTGTCGCCCATTATTCGAAACAATGGTGTGGGGTATCCCGAATCGACTAACAATGCCTTTCCACACGAATCCTTTGACCTTTGCAGCTGTAATGGTCGCTAGTGGTTCAGCTTCTATCCATTTTGTGAAGTAGTCAACTCCTATCAGCAAAAACCTGCATTGCCCCTTTTCGGGAGGGAAGGGGCCGATAATGTCCATTCCCCACATTGCGAACGACCAAGGAGGGGTGATACTGTGTAGATGTTCTGGTTGGCTGTGGATTAGGCCACCGAACTCTTGACATTTTTCACATTTCTTCGTGTACTCTGCATAATCGTCCTTCATGGTCGGCCAATAGTAGCCCGCCCTAAGGATACGGGCGAGTGTACTTCTTGTGCCTGTGTGTATTCCGCATATTCCCTGGTATAGCTCCCTGAGGACGTATTGGGCTTCTTCCTGGGTGATGCATTTCAGCAACGGCCTGGTGTATCCCCGTCTATACAAATCTGATCCAACCATTGTGAACCGGCTACTTTTCGCCCACATTTTCCGTTCTTCGCTTTCAGCACACTGCCCGGTTAACAAGAATTGTCGTATTGGTTCAAACCACGCGGCCTCTGTTTTTGATATGCAACATACCAGCTCTTTTTCGTCAATGCTCGGGGCCTCTAGCGCTTGTTGTATTAGGGATTTGTGGTGGCTTCTCTTCTTAGTGCTAGCTAATTTGGACAATAAATATGCTCGGGCGTTATGTTCTCGCCTAATATGCTCCACCTTGCCAGATGAGAAATCTTGTAAGAGTGCTCGGACCTTGTGGTAGTACTTTGATAACAGAGGGTCTTTAACCTGAAACTCCCCGGTTATGTGCCCAACTGTTAACCGTGAATCACTTTTGCAGACCACCTCTTGTTCTCCCATATCTCGGGCTAACTCCAGCCCTGCTATCAGGGCCTCGTATTCAGCTTGGTTATTAGATGTGTTGAACCCGAATCGTAAGGATTGTTCTATCAGGAGACCTCCTGGTCCTTCCAATACCACCCCTGCTCCCGCACCTTTGCTGTTCGAAGAGCCATTTACGTACACGGTCCAAGCTGGTTGGGCTACCTCTGGTTCCGACGGCTCCTGCCTCATTTCTGCTATGAAATCTGCCAATACCTGGGCTTTGATGGCTCCTTTCGGTTCATAACGTATTGCGAATTCTGACAGTTCTATCGACCACGTGATCATTCGTCCAGCTAAGTCAGGTTTGGATAGAATTCGGGCTATCGGGTAATCGGTCCTGACTACGACTTCATGGTTCTGAAAGTATGGGCGCATCCTTCTAGCTGTAAGCACCAGGGCCAAGGCTACTTTTTCCATCATTTGATACCTGGTTTCGGCCTCTTGCAAGGTTTTGCTGGTGAAGTATACGGGTCACTGTTCTCCACCTATCTCTTGGACCAAAGCCGCACTGACTGAATCCTTTGATACCGATAAATAGACGATAATGGGTCGGTCAAGCTGGGGCTTCTGTATCACAGGTGGCGATGCCAGAAATGTCTTCAATTTAACGAAGGCTTCTTCGCGTTGTTCGTCCCATTTAAATCGAGATGCTTTGTTTTAGTAAGTTTAAAATGGGCTTAATTTTTTCAGCCATTTTGGGCATGAATAGCGAAAGGGCAACCACCCTTCCTACTAAACGTTGCACCTCCTTGACAGTTTTTGGGCTTTGCATTTCCACAATTGCTTGACTCTTGTCGGGATTGGCCTCGATCCCTCTGCTGGTCAACATGAATCCGAGAAACTTCCCGCCCTCGACTCTGAAAACACACTTATTGGGATTTAGCTGCATTCCAGCCGTTCTTAACACCTGAAAGACTTGACACAAGTCCTCAAGATGTTGTTCACATGAGGATGATTTGACAACCATGTCGTCCACGTAAATTTTCACACTCAAATCTTTGAAGATTTTATTCATGAGTCTCCGATAGGTAGCTCCAGCAATTTTCAGCCCTAAGGGCATAACTTCATAGACGTAATTGGCATCGTCAGTCATGAAGGCAGTCTTGGTTATGTCCAGAGGATGCATGCTGATCTGGTTATACCCAGAGAAGGCATCAAGGAAACTCATGTACTTGTACCCGGACGCCCCGTCTACCAATCGGTCAATGCTCGGAAGAGGATAAGAATCTTTCGAACATGCCTTGTTGAGATCAGTATAATCTGTGCACATTCTCCACTTGTCATTCGTCTTTCTGACTAGCACCACGTTGGCCAACCAAGTGGTGTATTGTGCTCCTCGGACGAACTTCGCTTGTAACAGCTTTTTGGTTTCCTCTCGGGCGGCCGCTCTCTTTTCTTCCCCTAATTTCCTTTTCTTTTGGGCGACCGACCTGGCATCCTTAAATGTTGATAGTTTGTGTGTCATAATAGATGGGTCGACGCCCGGCATATCTGCGGCCATCCATGCAAAGATATCGGCGTTTATTCGCAGGGCCTCACTTAGTTTCTTGGCATCTTCCTTCGTCAGGGATACTCCCATCCTGGTCGTCTTATCCTCTCCCCCAGTGGTACGCCCTGTGTCTCTTCTTCAGGCTCTAGCCTAATTTCTTCCATCCGAGGGTCCAACTCCGTGAGCGCCACCACATGGCTTCTTTTGGATGCCCTCTCTTCGATCTTCGGGGTTTGATTTCGAGGCTCGACCTTGAGGCTCGCTGCGTAACACTCTCGGGCCGTCTTCTGGTTTACTTGGACCGTGATGATGTCGCCTGCTGACGAAGGGAATTTCATGGCGAGGTGAGGCATTGACACTATCGCCCCTAACAGGTTCAATGACGGTCTTCCGAGAAGCACATTGTACGAGGTGTTATCGTCTATCAGTAGGTACCGTATTTTGATCGTTTTTTAGCTGGCCTCCCCCATGTTTCCAAACTTGGTGTATAGATCCACGTACCCTTTGGTGTTAACACGCTCTCCTGAGAATCCTACAATCTGATCCTCATATGGTTGTATTTCACTGTCCGATAGACCTAATTTCTTGAAGGTGCTCCAATATAACACGTCCACCGATATTTCTTGAAGGTGCTCCAATATAGCACGTCCACCGAGCTTCCTTGGTCTACCAGGGTCTTCATAACTGAGAAGTTCTCGATCTCAACACTGATTACTATCGGATCGTCTTGAAAGGGTCGATTCCTTTAAAATCTACATTTGTGAACGTGATCGGTGGCATCCTTCGCCGGATAGGCATGGACACAACACTTATTGTCTGTACTGCTCTTAAGTGTTTCTTCCGGGCGGAGGCTGATGACCCATCACCAGCGAATCCTCCGGCTATTGTATTGATCACCCCCTTGACCCGCGTATTCGGGAGTGAAGGCTGTGATGGTGCCGGTCCGAGCGCTCGGGCTCCTTCTTCAACCCTTCTCTTATGGTCTCCTCGTGATTCTCTCGGTTCAGGGGATCGCACTCTTCTCCCTATTCGAGGATGATTATGCACAAATTGCCTTAAGTGTCCTGCTTGAATGAGCTACTCGATCTTATCCTTTAGGGCCAGGCACTCCTCCGTGGTGTGTCCGTAATTTTGGTGAAAATGACAATGCTTCGAAGTGTCTGCGTTTCTAGGGGTTGCGGCTTTTCTTGGGACGGGCATTAGGTATGCACTGAGAGCTTCTTCCAGAACTCGCCCCCTACTAACGTTAAGGGGCGTGTAGTTCGTGAATCTCGGGAGTCTGGTTTCTTTTGGGCGAGCAGGTAGCAGAAAAGAGAGCTTTTCCCTGACTCGAAATTTGTCTACTGAAGGGTGGCCGTGAGAGGCTTGTGGCTCCAGCTTCAACTGCCCCCCGGAATCTCGGAGCTCTTCCAAACGCATGAATTTAGTAGCTCTTATTCTCATCTCATTCATGTTTGCAGCGAGCTTCTTGCACAGGCTATCTACGAAAGGTCCTGGCCGGAGGGCCGTAACCATGTGGTGAAGGGCGACCTCAAAATTAAGGTTTCGGATCTGAAGGGCTACCTAGTTAAACCTGTCCATGAATGTCCTGAGGGGCTCCCCCTTTCCTTGCTGGATATTTACAAGAGCGATCGATGTTAGGTGATGGGTCTGCTAGTAGCGAATTGTGTGATGAACAAGTTTACAAGGGTTTTGAAAGAGTCGATGGAGTATGGGGGAAGCTTGGTAAACCAGCTCAGTGCCATCCCTTTGAGGCTGTTCGGGAATACCCGACACATTATGGCCTCACTGGTAGTGAATAGTCCGATGTCAGTGGTGTATACATCGATGTGTTCGTCGGGGTCCGTGGACCCATCGTATCGGTCAATTGTCAGGCCCTTCCACTTGGCTGGCAGTTCTACGTTTATGATGCCATCGACGAACGGGTGACGCCTTTCGTCCAGGTTTGAAGTTTCCCCCGTCTGGTAAGACACCTCATCCTCTCTCTCAGGAATAGGAGTGTTTACTTTTGACCGCCCTGACGTCGTGAGCACCTTAGTTCTATCAGCCTTCTCTCCCAGCAATTTCTTCCTTAACTCCTCATTCTCCAGCTTGAGATTGTCACATCCTGTTCGTTCTGCTGTCTAAGCGAACTAATATCGTCCTCGTTTTTCTGTCTTATTGCTCGCATTTCCTCTTCTCCCCTCTGTTTCATTTCGACCATCTCCCTTTGTAATGACAATAGCAGAGGCATGGGATCCATTCCTGCCATCACCTTATCGGGTCTTTGCTCGTTAACTTGGTTGCGGGTTGATACCATTCAAATTCTTCTAGTAACTCTTCGGGCCCCACGATGGGCGCCAATTGTTCTTACACAAATCTGAAGAGACCTTCAGAGCTACTCCAAGTCCATCTGAGCAGTATCCGCCCACCCCAAGTCTTACGTATGGTTTCAGCTTCGGTTCTCGGTCTATCCGGGATTTGTCCAGCCTGGGCTCCGAAAATGAATAGAATACCTACGATTGTACTCTGACGCTCAAGTGAGTATTCGATTATCAGAATATGTAAGATAGCAGTTATGATTCTTAATCTAACTTTTTTTTCTTGCCTTTGCCTTTACTTACCCACACCTTTATAGGATTTTAGAAATTGTGCCTTATATTTCACGTTATCTCAGCTTTTTCATACCTTTGTCAGAGGTTGCGTGTGGTTGTAGTTTTGGTAAGCATTACTTATGGGCGATAACTATCTACTCTAAACTCTGCTATGATTGTCCTCGGGCGGAAGGTAGTCGTCCTGATGCTCGCCGGTACAATAGATTATAGAATTGTGGTACCAATTTCTAGAATGGATCTATGCGTCGGGTAAACAACTTTTCTCAATACGAACAAAAATATAGATTATGACTTCAGAACCGCTTATAGTTGGAGGGAGAATCTGGGTGTAGCAGAGCCAGAACATCACTATCAGTATCATATCACGTCAAGCTACAAACAAATGCAATGTATCTCAATAAAATAAACAATGTCTCGCCTTAGATTTTCATACAGAGAAACTTTTGACATCATGCCTGACGAATGTCTACTTGTACTTTTCTCACCACAAAGCAGAATCTTCACTCTTCTTACTTTTTAAGATGATACTAGTTTCAAATCTGTACGTATACTTTTTCACATTAGTTTATTAAATTAAAAACTATTTTAGTATATTTTGAAGAATATAATATTATTATTTAAAAATATTTTTATAATTTATTTTATATTATTATCACTATTATTTTAATCTTATTGATAATATATTTTAATTGGTAGTGTGTAAAGTATAAGAAATTATTTTAATAAAAAAAGTAAAAAATAAATGACTTACCATTTAAGTTTGATATTATCGGACGATGAACTTTCAAATTTTTGTTTGTCAAATCGTCTTCAACTTTGCTTTCATCTTCGTGTTTCAGGTAGTGAAAATTTTCACAAATGAGAAAATCTATAAGATAAAAGTAATTTTTCAATTTTTGGGCATCTAACATGTCTTTCAAAAACTACTGTTTAAAGCAGAGAAATGAAATCAATACAAAAATAAAACACGCCAACATAGTAAATATGAGTAAAATTGTAGTTTTTCTAATAGTTTAGATTTTATAATTTTGTAAGATAAAATAATTTCTCTAATAATATAGTATTACTTATTTATTAAATAAATTGTAGAAGTGAGGATTGAACTGTTATTAATTGATTTGTGTGACAGAAGCTAAAATATTTAGGACCATGATTTGCTCTGTGTTTTATGTGGACCATGATTTGCTTTGCATAAAATCGATGATTTAGTTATGAAAAAAAAAGGAAGACTTATCGGTGAGTCGTAACTTATACTAAAATGCTAATGAGATAAAAGACTAGACCAAAATGACAAATGAGACTAAAATGCAATGTCTTTTCACCTGTATGTGAATTTGGGAAAACAAAAATAATAATATCTTCTTTTAATATTTGATGATTACTAATTTAGTTATATTTTGATATATTAAGAAGTAAAAATATTAATAAATTGTATATTTATTTTCTATAAACTATTATGATAAAATTACATCCGTATTTATATATATATAAATATATATATATATATATATAATTTTTACTATATAAAAAATAATTAAAGAAGAATTTTATTTACTCAGAAATACTCTTTATCTTACACTATTGTTACATCTATAACAATACTCTTTATCTTACACTATCGTTACATCTATAATACTAGTGAAAATTTGTGTATTAAAGGGATAATGTGAATGATGGAAGTTACAAAAAAAATGTAACAATTATCACCACATATAAAATGATTAATGCATTTATATTTAATGAGAAGATAAAGATTAATATTTGTATTCCTCTTAAAGTGATAGAATTAACTATTTTATTCATAGATTTTATACTTATATTGGAAACTAAATTATTTCATTGAAATAGAATAACGAAGAAACCCAAATAGAATACCCGCCCCATATGGTTTAAAGGTGATGGTATCAAAAATTGTGAAGGTGGGGATACTTGATATTGTTTTTTCTCTTAATTTTTTCCAAAACCTTTTTGAGTTATATGGATTAGCATGTAAATACTCTATACATAATAGATTCAAAATAAAATCCTGAATTCGATTTATCGGGTCTCTTTGAAGAAATTTCTCCATAAACTCATGTTAAGAGAGAAAAATAAAAGGAAAATTTGAAATTAGTTAATATTAATTATGCACAAGTTTAAAATAAAAATTTAGGAAATTTATATGGGAGAACTTCTACCTATTAATTTATATATAAGTTAAGTTTCTCTCTTACTTTTACTTCTTCAAGGGATCTTATGGACAAGCTCATCCAAACATGTCTCTAATACTCATATGTTTTCTATAAATATGTGAAAAAATGTCGTGTGCATTCAATGGTTTACTTTATGCTGGAAACTTGGTCAAAATTATCTTCCTCCATCTTTTCTTGAGTTGTTTTTGAAATTTGTCAAGCTTAAGTTAACTATAATGAGATTGTCTACCTGTGTTTTATCAAGGACAAAACATTTTGCATCATGCTTGTTCCTTTTTAGCCCTTTTTGAAACCCAGTGTTTCTTTGTGACTCTATTATATAGTAATTCTTTTTCTTTTATTTTTCAAAACTTTTATTGATTAATGATGATTAAGTTTTCTTTATATGATTTATTTTTTTTCATTTTATTGCTTATAGTTTTGTAAGAGAGCCTCAATTTGTTTTTGTCGTGGCAAAATATAAAATGTGTGTTATCTCTATTTTGTGAATGACTTCTATGATACCGGCATTCATACCAATGATTGCTGGCTTGGTTAATGCCGCTATTAATGCGGTATAATTTGGTAATTGAGGTGAGAAATTCATTAAATTTTATACGTACTCTATATTGTTGTCTTAATTTATTTTAAGATTGTTGGTTAAGTGAGAAAATCTACCTACTTCGACCCTTAGAATTTTTATTAATTGTAAAACTCTCCATCATACAAGGTTAGTGATTTAGGTTGTTAGGAGGAAGAATAGTAGAAGCTGAAATTTTACTTAGCATAGGAAATGTTTTGAGTGGGAGAGGCTATCAATACCTTCATTTTAGAATGAGATTACTTTAGAAGATATGAAGAGAGGATGCGAGGTTAATGATATGAACAAATTTTGAATAATGCAGCATTAGTTAAAATTGAAATTTTAACTATAGGATGATTCAAATTAAATTTCACAACACAGATTGGTAAGAATAGTTAAATAAAATAGTAAAAACGTGTGATTGGTGTATTGATTATTAGTTTTTTTGGTGAAAGCATTCAGTTTAAATCTAATTTTAATTAAAAATTAATACAATTAAAATTTTATATTATTATATGTGTTATAATGGTAACATCATTCAATTAAACTTAATGTAATTAAATTCAAAACAAATTCTAAATCTAATTAACAATTAATAATCATCATTCATTACAAAATCAGTGGGTAATTACACATTACTCCTAGATTATCAATGGGTCAAAATCCATATAGGTAAATAGGTAACTTATATTTATGATTATGATTGTTAATATTATTAATAACATTATTATTATTGTCATTTTTATTAAAAACTACAATAATAATATTAACAATAATATAAATAATATCAATAATAATATTAATAATATTGATAATAAGATTCATAATAACAATAATAATTAATAAATTTTAAAATATTAATATTATTAATAATATTAATACGGATAATAAAAATAATATTAATAATAATAATATTAGAAATAAGAATATTAATGTTAAAATTAATAGTAATAACATTATTGATAATATTATTATGAACTATTATAATATTATTAATAATAATAATAACAGTAATTCTTAATAATAATATCACAAATATTTTTCATATAATTGAAAATAATATAAAAAAATATTAATAATATTAAAACTATTTTTCATATAAATATAAATAATATTGATAATAATATAGTAATATTAAAAATATTATTAACCTAAATATAAATAATATGAATAGAAGTATTAATAATATTCCATATATTAAAAAACATATAATAATGTTTATATAAATAATAATAATAATAATAATGTCATCAATAACATTAATAATATTTTGGGTATAAATATTAATAATATTAAAAACTTTAAAAATATTAAAAACAACACTAATAATTTGAAAAAAAAATATAATAGTGATAATAATAATAATTATAATTTTAATAATATTATAACTAACAATATTAGAAATAATAATAAAAGCAATAATATTAGCAATAATATTATTAATAATAATGATAAATATATTATTAATAATACCAATCATAATAATAATAATAGTAATACAAATTTAATAATAATAGTAATAAAAGTGTTAAAAATACCAATAATATTAGTTATAATATTAATAATATCAATAAAAGTATTAATATTATTAATAATATTTACCTTTACTAATGTTATTATTAATAAATCAATATGAACAGAGATAATAGTAGTTTTATCCATAAATGTAAGTTCTTATGTATTGGTATTACCCACAAACATGAGTCTGTAGGTATTACTTATGAAAATAGTTCGTGGATAATACCTATAGACCAATATCCTTGAATAATACTTACGGATTTGTGTCTGTGGGTAATATCTACGAACATATGTCCGTGAATAATACTTATGGACTTAAATACGTGGGTAATACCTACAGGTACAAATCCGTAGGTAATAATCTATGGATAATGCTGAATTTACTTAGGGATATAGATCCGTGGGTAAATTGAGTTTTTCTTATAGTGATTTACTTTTTTATTGAATGAGTCTCAATCTCAATTAAAATATAATCACCATCTAATTAAAATTAATGTAATTAAATTTAGAATATTTTCTCTTGCACTATTTATATTATTTGTGATGAAATTTAATTGAGTATCAATTCCAATTAAAATAAAACTAATAAATGTACATCTCTTTTTTTTTATAATATCTCTTAAATACTTTTTCTTATTTCTTTAGAAATAAAGAAATATATATATATATATATAAAGTAAAATCTAAAATTAAAATTTATAATTCCATCCATAATCTCGATATTAATTATGTTGGTAGTAACAACACAAACTAAAAGGTATTAAAAGGTATTTTACTTGTGTATGTTTCATATCTAACGAAAAGTAGGTTTTCTTTTGTAGAGAACGATGATTAATAGAATCAACAAGATACAGTTTGGTTTGTAGAAATTTTTCTTTTGCATATAATGGTGAGACATGTCCCTTTTGCAGTTTGGAAAATCAATCTATGCATCATATTTTCTTCCCGTGTGTGCTTTTATCAAGGCCATTATTTTCCATGTTTAGTTGAAGGTTAGTACAATTAGTCCATGTGATGTGAAAGTAAGCTTTCTTTTCTACAACATGATATGTGTGTTGTAATAAATGCAATAATATGCAGTATGGAAGGCTCTTTTTTTCGAATTTGGCATATTTCACTATTAATCATGAATTAAAAGGTTCATAAAGGAATTATTGCATGACAAACGAATTTGAGTTTGTGCAGTTTATTTAAACTTGTCAAATAAATTTGGTTTAACCGGAAAAGCTATTAAAATAGGTTAAGTATGGTATTATAACTTAAATTAAATAAGAACCATTTTTAATTCAATTTGTAGATGTATAAATAAGCTTGTTTTATAAAACAATAATTATATCTAAAAATATTATTTTTTAAAAGAAATACATATATGTTTAAAGCTGTCAAAATGTAATTCATTAAAAAATGAGCAAGATTTATCCAATACAAATATTTTAAGTAACTTATCAAGTCTCATTTAACACCTCTAATTCCATCGAAGGAGGGTCAATAATTATGATAGCTACGTAGTGCTACATATTAACTATTCTAGACAGAAACATGTGCAAAGAAAAGTCTTGTTTTCTTATTAAAAAAATTGAATAATTGACTATGATTCATTTTTTTTAAAACAATTATACCATATGAACATCGATCTTCAATATTCTGTCACTTGATATTCCATTCACAACGTTCCCAACCTACGATAAGCATTAGTTATGGTATAATTCAACAATCATGAATATAACTCTTTTTAGATTTATTGATCTCGTTTGAATTTATCAAGATTAATAATTTTCTTTAGTTCTTAATATTTTATTATAAAATTATTTTTTCAATTTATTTCGTAAATAACTTTTATTTATAATTTATTTTTCAACAATAATTTTAAATAAAAAATTAAAATATAAACAATACAACCATAAAATAAAGAGTGATATATTATATTACAACTTTAAAAGTGATATTTAATTCATTTAATTAAAGTAAAATTGAATTCTAAACTAAAATTAACATATTTCTGGATATCAATTTTGAGAATAATTTTTAAATTAAAATATTTTTTTAAAAAAAATTACAATCATTTCTTTCTAAAAGTAATTTTTTTAAGTTATTTTCCAGCAATAATTTTAAATAAAATTAAAAATAATTAATTAGATTAAATTAGATAAAAAATAATAAATTATCTTAAAACTTTAAAAGTAATGTTTGATTCATTTAATTAAAATAAAATAAAATTTTAAATTAGAATGTAATATATTTTTGCATATCAATTTTGAGAATCAATTTTTAAATTAAAAGATTTTTTTGAAAAAAATTAACAATCAGTTCTTTAAAAAACTATTTTTTTAAAGTTATTTTTCAACAATAATTTTAAATAAAAATAAAAAACAATTAATACAACAATGATTATATTAAATTAGATAAAAGAACGATATATTATTACAATTTTAAAAATGGAATTTATTTATTTAAAATAAAATTGAAATCTAAAATAGAATATAATATATTTCATGATATTAATTTTGAATTTTAACTTTTAAATGAACACATTTTAAAAAATTTTGTTCTTTGAAAAAGTAATTTTTATATCAAAATTTAAGGATAAAATTTGTAAAAGGAGAAATAAGTAACCTTGACCACTTACTAAGAATGAGAAGAAATTTAAAAGCTCCGTCGTCTGAAATTCCTAAGCTCTTTCCTTTCAAATTGTAAAAGTTCTCTCTTACAAATTTGTGCTTTCAATTTTTGTGCCTCTAAAAAGTTTGTAGCTATTCGAAAGCTCCTTCATAAATCTTAGAAGCCACAACCTACCACATTATTGTCACCAACTATTTTTGGGTTTAGGGATTTTGCTCATGGTTGAGTTAATTTCTATATTTTAATTTATATGTTTTGCAAAGTAAGTTTTAAAATTATTGTTTTATGGTTCACATTTATTGTTTGTGGTTCAATTTTTTGTGTAATTTTGGGGCCTTATAGTGGATTTTGAAAAATGATATATTTTTGTGTTGTTTGGGGATGTGAGGGTTTTTATTGATTCTAATGTTGACATAAAGATATCAATGTGCCTATTAATATCATTGTAGGTTAAGCTTTAAGAATTGCTTAAAGAGAAAAGAGGTTGATATGCATCTTGATGTCGAGGAAGCAGTAAGAATTCCTTGCTTGGAGAAAAGAGGTTGATATGCATCTTGATGTGGAAGAAACAATAGTTCTTGGTACACCTTAATATATTGTAAATTTAAGTTATGGAATCAAATTAAACTGTAAGTTTGAAATTCCTTACTTGATTATCATTTGTGTGATGACATAAGTAATCGTGTAATGATTTTTAAATAAATAAAGTTTATTATATTTTATTGGTAAGTGGGAGAAATATTCTTATGTCATTGTTAGTATCTTATAATTAGAGTAAGTGGATTTATTGCTTGTAGTGCTGCATTGCTCTTAGTTTTATTGCTCTTGTTGCATATTATTTGGAGTTATGTATTTCCTTAATTATATGTGATTGTATTTTACTGTAATTTTGTAATCTTTTGCTATTAATTTTTATAAAAGTAGTCTTTTTGTGATTTTTTTAATGTAGTTTAAGAATAAATGTAACATGTGACAGTGAACTTTTAGGTGTCATGTTATTAGATTCCAACATTTTCACAATTCTGCACAAAATCATCTTAACATTTATAAATATTTAATAAAACCTATTATTAAATTCAATTAAATTAAACCTGATTGGGAAAATTTATTTTTACTGGTGTTTTAGCAATCAAAACCAAATCATTCACTAAAACAAATTCACATTTGATCGCTATTTCAGTTGTTATTTAACTATTATCGAATTGTGGTCTTTAAACTCGACGACTAATTTTTTTTTTTATTTAGTGATGAATTTCATTATGGTCACTAAAAAAATTTGATTTCAGTGACTATTTTGATCATTATTATGTAATCACAACATTTCTGTCGCTAAAATCAATTACTAATATTTTTTTATTTAACGACCAAAATCAAATTGGTAGTTTAAACGAATTTGTGTTTAGTAACTATTTTGATCATAAAATCCAGTGGCTAAAGTCTTTTTATTAATTAGTGACAAAATTAAATTTTGGTCGCTATTTCAGTTACAATTAGTTACTACATCGTTTTGGTCATTAATTGTAACTATCTGTTTTCAGTGGCTAAAATTGGTGACTAAATTTTTTTTTTGTAGTGACCTCTTTGGAAGACATGAAACATGTGTTGGTAGTTGGGTCTTGAAATGTCTTTCTAGAATTTTCGCAAGTCTTTACCTAAAATAAGGACTTCATTCCAACAACTATGAAGCTTACTAAGATGCAATGCTGGGTCAGAATTCATGGCCTCTGTTTAAAATATTAAGATTCCCATAATATTTTTTATATAGCAAGAGGAGTTGGACCGAGAGATTGAATAAGAAATTATTAAATATAAATATACTTTTTATTTTTAGAACTTAATTTTGTTAAAATATATTAGTATACATTTGATCCTAATATATGATACAAGTGTTTGCGAATGTCTTTCTTGCATCATTTATTTTTCTTGGATTTTGTAATGTAATGTTAGAAGTATAAATACCAGTTAATTGTCTTTCTTGCTAAAAAATAAAGAAGAATATACTATTAATGTTAGAACGAGATTTCATTAAAAGAATTTGTGTCTTAACAATACTATAAATTTAACTAAGAACCTTTAAAAAACATATTGACATATTCTAAATATCTGTATTTTGACATGATTTTCATAAGATTGCAATTGCATTTAACATTACACACAAGTACCAATAAATCTTAAAAGATTCTAATTCTTCTCATAAAATATTTAAATCAATAAAAAATTCAGAAACATTTCTCTCTTGTCTAACAAACTGCATTTCATGTAATAAATATGAGATCCTAAAATGATATTGCTTTAAATTCATCCTTTGGATGGGCCAAAGATCTTTAACATTTTCAATATAAACTATGTTTTAAGCAATATGTGGGTGTGTAATCTAAGGAATCACCATAGCATTACACCTTCCCTTTCTTAAGAATAAAAGAAAACATCATTGGGATGAGGAAAAACAATACTCCCACTTATGAATTTAAGTTTGTTTCATGAGAATAAAGCGCATTTTATATCTAAAATAATGATAATTAGATTTAATGGGAGGTAACAAGAATCATATTAAGATTTTCTAAAAAATTAAAATATAAACAGTATCAACTTGATGAGTTCGGCGATATAATATTGTGTCGCTTACTTTGTATAGAAGAACAAGAAAATAAAATCTTGATCAAAGATTATATATAACAAAAGCCGAAGAAAGAATGAAGGCACAACGTAATCAGAACGGGTCTTACTTCGCTCGATGTCATATTGAATGGGCATATTAAAATAACCTTGCAAATGGAATGAAAAGCAATATATCACATTTAGGAGTAAAAATGTAGATTTTCTTTCATTAAAGGAATAAAGTGATTTTTCATATAAAGATTAAAAACGAGAAAAAAAATTTCGAAGTATCCATGTGGTGAGAAAACGTGTTCGAGCCCCACCATATCTGAAAAAATAACTTAGCAACAAGATAATTTTATCATATTTTTAATATAATAATTAAATTATTTAATTTTTGTCTATATTTTTTATTTTAGAACTTTAATTTTCCGTTTTCCTATTTTTAATTTAATTTTTAGTTAATATATATGATATTTTAAAATGAAATAAAAGAGGTCAATATTAGTTTATTAAAATATAATTGAGCTGATTATTATTTATTAAAAATAAAAGATTGAATATCTCTTTAAAAATTATATGAGCTGCGTGCATCATTTTATTAAAAATGATTAAGTAAGATTTGGTGTATTTAAATTTTTTTAATGTTTTTATATTTAATATTTAATAAATGTACAAATTGAGCTTTGAAATTAACTGTATTACTTTTGAATTAATAATATCTACATGTAATCACCATAATAGGATATTGGTAAGTATGTTGATATGTAATACAGCAATATTTGTTAATTTAAAAGTAATAATATAATTATTAATACCAATTGTTTTTAACACACCAGTTTTAATACATGTCAAGATGAAGTCATCATGAAATTGAAGACTAAGATATAATACTCATGATCTACATGGTGTATTTAATTCGCAGCAAAATCTTAGAAATTTGAGTTCAAAGAATAGGACACAATCTTACATAATCATGGAATGAAGTGCAAATTAAAAGAAGATTCATGCTTTGACTTTAAGAACGTTTAAGAATTTCTAATTATGTTGCCTTTTTTAAATGTCTTAATTTTCGATCATTTTTGTTTTTATTCATATGTTATTTACAAAGTTAACATCACATTAATTACTCTTCTATTAGTTATGTTTTTAACTGTCACCTAATCTTTGAATTATTTATACATGTAAATTAAATAAATATTTTATTATAATTAAAAATACTTTTTATTCATCTAAAACAACATTAAAGGCTAATAAAAAAATGAATAATAGTTATAAAATTGTAATTATAAGTATTTATAAGATTTTATTTGGATACTCTTATGCGTAATTTGATCTTTAAATAGTTTACGCGTATATTTATTGAGTAGAGAGAGAAAAAACTAAAATAAGAAATTGTAAATCTAGTTTATTATAATAAAAAAAATTGTGTTTATTTATTCATATAAATTATTTAAAAATTAAAAATATATAATAATATAATTGAAAAAATTAATTATTTTAATATCAAACTTTGAAAATAAAAAATAAATAAAAAAAATCTTCAAAAAAATCGGACTGTTAAAATGGAGTAAAATAATTATGTGTTTACTATACATCGGACAAATTATCCTGAATATATCAGTCAATATATACATGCAAATGCTTATGATTAATTAAGTTTATAATCTTGTAAACATTTAATTAATATTACAAATTACTAAAGAAAATTTTAACTTATAATTAAATTGTCAATGATTCCACTGTCCCCACAAATACTTAATTTTGGAAATTTTTAAAATAGTAAAAAAAAGTAGAATGAATCTGAAGATTTAATGACAAGTAGCCTAATTGATATGGTAGGTAGGTATTGAATTGTTTTTTAATGTTTGGAAATAAGGTAGGTATTGATTGGCATTTGGTAATGCGAGAAATAAGAAGTTAAATTCATACCAAGTGAAAAAAAGTGAAAAAAAAAAGTAGTACATAATAAAAAAAATAAGTGATGTGTAGTAACATATGCTACATAATTTTTTATTACAAAGTGAAGTTATAACTGTCAGATATTCTCACTATTAAATGAAATAATATTTGTACCATTTATAATATTAGTTCTAATAGGAAGAATGTATTATTAATGTAGTATTAATTATTTTATAGTATTTTAATTATTTTTTAGTTTTAGTGGGTCACACCATTTTAAATTTTTTTAATTTTTAGTCTAATATAATTTATCCTTATGAATATTATAAAACTCGTTCTAATTTTGATGAGAATTTTCATATCGATTATGTATAGATAATATTTGATTTGTTGAATTAGATATAGGGATGAGAATATATACTTATAATCTTCTTTTTCTTTGTATTCATCGTCATTCTTATACTCGTAATTGTTTTAAATTATTAAAATATTTTTAATTTATTAGATAATTTAAAAAATTTATATATTAACTTTTATTTTATTTTTATTTTTATAATTTATTTATAGATCATACATTTGATCATTTTTACTCTGATATATAATTATTTGACATTTATCTAATTGTTATTTAAGACTTTTATTTAATATTTATATAATTATAATTTTTCTTTTGATTTTTGATACTAGAAAAAAAAATATCCTTTTGATATTGAATACTTGACAATATTATGTTTTCTTTGTTGTAATTCTTATTTTTTATAAGAAATTATATAATTAATATTTGAAACAGAAAAGGAGAGGGTATGACATGGGATATACCCATTTTCCATTGATTTGGGGATGAGATGAAAAGTTCTTAGTCATTTAATATGAGAATGAGGAGATAAATGAATTTTTACTTCCATGATAGGAATGAGATAGTCAAATCCTCATTGCTCTACCTTATTACCATCTATAAAAACAAGAATTTTGTAAGACTTACACTTTCATTGATGTTTTATTTTATTGTTGACAAAAATGTATATTTTCAATACAATAAAATAAATGTTTTATTATCTTATTTAAGATTTAGATATTATTTTTCATGCCATGTAAGCATGTTCCAATAGAAAAGTCTTAATTTTATGACATAGTATATTCATCATGAATCTAAAATTGAAAAAAGTATATTTTTGTCTACAAAATATATATTCCTACCAATAATTGAATAAAATATTAATTAGATTTCATTAGAGTAAAATTGAAAAGAAAAGTCTTAAAAGTGTCACTTTTACTATCCAGATGATTTAAAAGAAATTTGTGTAATACATATGTCTATTAAGTAAAAGTGTCACTCCATCACTTTTAACAAGTGTTCCACTCTAATTAATGTAATATAATATTATTATTTGTTTCTATTTTTACATTAGTGTGTTTTTTTTGAAATTTAATAAGTAAATTTTGAAATTGTCTCAATTAAAAAGAGACTTTGAGAAAGAGAAAGGAGAATTTGAGAAAGAGGGATGATTTGAGTGTTTTAGTATGGAAGAAAAATAGAAAAACACAACTATTTAAACTTCATTTCATAAAAATCACCATCTTTCGAAAACACTTTTCCTTTATTTTCTTTTAAGACTTCATCTTTTCTTATATCACATCCACCTTAAAGGCCCTGATCAGAAACTGTTTTTGAATAAGTTTATCTTTGTCCTTTTTCTCTTGAATTGGTTTGGTGAAAATGGTTGCGTGTTTGGGATTGGAGTTGAATGTATTGTTTTTCGAGTAAAGATAAATTTTTGTTAGTTTAGGAGCATGATGTTATCTTTAGATTGTTGATAAAAGTATTTTATGTATAATTTTAGCCTTGTGTTGAGAATAGTCAGATTGAGAGCTTAAACTTGATTTAAGCAAGTTAAAAAAGTAAGGGAAGCTAGTTATTTCTTTTTATAGTACCTTAAGTGGATGTGAATGTGACATTGTCACAATATTTGATTTTATGTAGGGATTGTGTATTGTTTGAATATATTCAAATTGATTGAATATTGAAAAGAATGTTTGGTTATATGGGGAAGATGTTCATTATATAACATGATTAAATGTTTTTTTGTAGACAATTTGGTTAAATATGTATGGTATGTTTGAGATATTAAAGAGCTGAAAATGTTTAAGATAAAATGTGTATGGTTTGAGTGAATATATTTTAAATGAGTTATGTTGTATATTTTTGTAGTAAAAAGTTTGAATATTTCAATTAAGTCAAATTAGTTGAAGGTGTTGTTATTTTGGAACAAAATAGTCCATGTTAGACATAGAAAACAAAGAAAAAACTTAGTTTGAACCAAATGGATCACCTGTTATAGGCTCTGATACCATATCAAAGTGGACTTTAAGCATTGTAAGGTGAGGTTTGCACCCACTTATAAACTATAAAAAGGCCTCATCTCTAGGTCAATATGTGATCTCCAACATAGAATCACATAGAAGAAAATATCAGGTAGTGAGAGTTGAAGGAGGTTCCTACGACCTAATATACGGTGTAAAACAAATGTTTCTAGTATGTTATAGGGATTTACCTTGTCACGTGGATGGAAAGATGTTCTTGTTACGTAGTTTTGTAATGGTGGCAACTTAGTAAAGGTAGTGTGATATGTGCAAATATCTGAGAATGCATGTGTCTTCCGAAAGTAGAGTCAGATGTCTATGATGATTGATGTCAATACTATTCTGACATGAGATGTAACTAGTTGACTGATAGTAAGATACTTGATTCTGATGTTGATTCAATTAATAATTGAGATTGTATCCATTAGAGTATATAGATGAGATGTAAAAGTAATACGTGGGTATGATTTAATAAATACATGATTGTGTTACATGATGATAGTTTCAACATAGATGAATTGAAAATAGAGAAAATAATTATATTTTGTACTTGTTATTTTCTTTTGTTATAAGTGTATGTGTATTGATTCTCTACGAAGAAGGAAGTTTTATTTTGAAAGAATATAAAAAAATATAAATATATGCATATGTGTATTGTAGTTAATGTAACTATTACAAAAGTGGATGTCACAATAATAAAAAAAGATGTCATAGAAAAATATAGTTGACATTGGTTGAAAAATAGTCATACTAATATTGTTGAGAAAATTTGACTAACGTTGATGGAGAACTAAGATAGACATATATTGTGAAAAAATAACCTAAATATAGTCCTAACTAGAAAATAACCATTATCAATATCGACTGAAAAAATTTTGATTTTACATATGCTGAAAAATAGTTCTACAATTGTTGATAAAATAAAACTAGCTAAAATCGATGGTAAATAATTAATCAAATCATAAATAATTATATCAATGTTAATTGAGAAAACCCTATCTAATGATAACAAAAATAAATAAACTTGTAAAAAAAAACTAATTTTGATAGGCATTAATCGAAAACAACATTGACTCACATAAAATAAGAATAACTTGTAAAAAAAACTTAACATTAACTTAAAAAATAATATTGATGTTAGAAAAATAAAATTGTGATCATTGATTCATAAATATTTGATAAAAATAGTTATAAGTGATTTTAGTTTGAATGAAAATCTCACCAACATTATTAAAAAAAATAGGTGATTTCTAATTGAAGTGAAAGAGATAGAATTCTTAACCAAATACATTAATGAAGTTGTTGAAATAATATGGAAAGATATATTTTTTAAGTATAAATAAATATCAAATTCCTTTTTTATATAGAATTTAAAATTATATAATTTTAAGTTATTAGTCCCTTAAATTTTTATAATATCAATTTCTTTTAATATTTTTTATCTTAATAAATATTTTATAATAAAATATTTTAAATTGTTTATAATTGTTCTTATCAGGAGGATCTGAGTATAACCTTTTCGAGATGATCAAAAACTGATTTTAATTCGAATCTGAGTTAAGTATTTGATTTGTGTAATGATATCTGAACTTGAACTTGAAGACTTGAGGATAAAAAAGAGGTTTATATGTTAATGACACTTCTAGGCTAAAGCTAAGTAAGTGATTAGAGAAGCAATTAAATTTAAAATGTATGGATTGTGAAGTGTAATATAAATGTGTGGAAATAGTATATGTTGAGCTACGCCACATGATTGATTACTATTAGTTTGAGATTAATTACCCGCGATAATAAATCTATTTAACTTTGAACTCATTTTTATTTTCTTTTATCTCTTTCAAATAATTTTACTTCTCCCTTATTTATATTCCTTTTTTTTCTCTCTTTTATTTACTTTTTCCGTCTGTCAATATCAACCCATTCAAGAAATGTCCATAACTGTACAGACAAATTCGAAAGATAATTAAGACCAGGGATTGAATCTGACAAAATCATCACCAAACCTATTTAAAAAGAATCTGGAATTAGGTTGGATCTTTGCATTCAAACCTTGTTATTAAAAAGACTTTTTTTATTGACTACATAAAAGTATGTTTTTGCAGTAATTATTGTTTATTTCAAAGACCTTTTGCCCAGAGCCAGTAGATTTTGGACCAAGCTTTCAAAACCCGATGCTTTTGTCTTTTATATTCCCAAACGGCCAACCCATATCCTTTTCGGCGCTCGTCAAGGCACCGTGTTCTTTGTTGGGTATCACATGTTTTGATTTTGAATTTTAGACCCTCTCTTAACTTTTCTTATCCTAATATTGGAATTTATCAAAAAAGTATTACTTTTTAAATAATATCGAAAACAGTATTTCAAACATTCTTCATATTTATTTAATCAAGTTCTATACCAAAGGGAGATCCATTTACGCAAGATTTTGCTTTTATTTGGTGATCTCTTTAGTACTAATAGGGGTACAAGTAGAGGTTATTCTCTAGATAGGTATAAAATCTGGTGAGTGGAATATTACATTCAAGTTGTGATTCTTATTAACAAGGGACTATTCTCTACTATTAGTCTTGCTATGGATTATTCCACTTCTCATTCATCAAAGGACAATTCTATTTGTTCTTGTTGACTTGTCAAACCATGTTCTTGGACTTGACTTGTATCATCTGGGAAGCTTGCATGCTGTTTCCTCAAAATGATAATGATTCTTTTCTTGTTGACCAAGCTGCTCTAGTTTTTTTATGAAATGAAGAAATTCAATACCCACCATCACGTGGGATACAAGGTAGGGGGTTGTATAGTTGATTATTTAGACTCTGCCAAGTAGTTTTCTTTTATGAAAAAGTAAAAATCTTTCCATAAAAGTCTATTTTTATTTCGGAGATCACATAGTGGAGAAGATTACAAGAAATTGAGTTTTGTTTTTATTATTGCAAAAATCGAGAAGGGAGCTTGCGAAACTTGTTTTGTATTCGTTCTTGCACACGTATCCATAATATAAACGTGAGCGTGTCAAGTTTCATAGAAGACCTCAATAGTCCCAAGTCCGGAGCAACAGAGTGTTGCTCAGGACTACCTTTGCTTTGGTAACTCGAAAAGGTAAACGTTGTTGAGGTGTATTTTTGTTGTTTTTGTTTTACTTCGAAAGCGTTTTTACCTTACTTTCTGTGGGGTATTATTAGTTTCCAGCCTGTAAAATACCGACTCGTCAAGGGTAGCACAGTTTTTGAGCTCCTTTAAATTTTGTCCAACCGTGGTTTCTTGTTTCAGGGTGGAGGGAAAGAAGGTGGATGGGAATCGAGTTGTGAAGTTGGAATACGAGTGGAGAAGTTTCTTGTTGGGGGCTGCAAAAAAAACATGTCTTTTACAGCTTCAACATGGCTCACGTCTTTCTCGTGTTCGTTCAATGCAACTCAAAATCTGCCTCACTGGCTGAGATTCATTTTCCTATCTCCATGCCCTCAGAGGGCTCTTTTGTCTGGTGTTGACGTTCTACTTCTGTTGACCCTCTTTGTGTTGGCGCTTGTAAAGCTCTATTCTAGGTTCACTTCCAATGGCAACGCTAACTCACAACTTGATAAACCGCTTATCAGAAACAACAGAGTTTCTGTCAGGACAACGACATGGTTTAAGTTGACTCTAACTGCAACCGCTGTTTTGACAGTATTGTACGCGGTGGCTTGCATTCTGGTGTTTGTCAGTTCCACCAAGGAGCCGTGGAAGCAAACTGATGGGTTGTTTTGGTTACTTCAGGCCGTAACACAACTAGTCCTTGTAGTCTTGATCGTCCATGAGAAAAGATTTGAAGCCGTTGCTCACCCTTTGTCTCTCAGAATATACTGGGTTGCGAATTTCGTTGTGGTTTCTCTGTTCACTGCTTCTGGGATCATACGTTTGGTCTCTGTGGGAGTGGAAGATGGGAAACACTTCAGCTTCATGGTTGATGACACGGTTTCTTTCATTTCTTTACCTTTGTCACTTTTTCTGCTCTATGTTGCGGTTAAAGGGTTCACCGGGATTGTGTCTGGCGAAGAAACACAACCCCTTGTTGATGAGGAATCAAAACTGTATGAGAAGTCCAACGTTACTGGCTTTGCTTCAGCTTCTGCTATATCCAAGGCCTTTTGGATTTGGATAAACCCGTTGTTGAGCAAAGGGTACAAGTCACCTTTGAAGATTGATGAAATTCCATCGCTTTCAGCTCAGCATAGAGCTGAGAGGATGTCCGTTATCTTTGAATCAAAGTGGCCTAAATCAGATGAGAGGTCGAAGCACCCGGTTCGAACAACGTTGCTTCGGTGTTTCTGGAGGGAGATAGCCTTCACAGCCTTCCTTGCTGTTATTAGGCTATCTGTGATGTTCGTGGGGCCAGTTCTCATTCAAAGTTTTGTTGATTTTACAGCAGGGAAAGGTAGCTCCGTGTATGAAGGGTACTACCTCGTGTTGATTCTCCTGTGTGCCAAATTTGTAGAAGTTTTGACAACTCACCACTTCAACTTCAACTCCCAGAAGCTTGGGATGCTTATCAGATGCACCCTTATCACTTCTTTGTACAAGAAGGGGCTCAGGCTAACGGGTTCCGCGAGGCAGGATCATGGTGTTGGGCCTATTGTCAATTACATGGCTGTTGATGCTCAACAACTCTCTGATATGATGCTCCAGTTACATGCTGTCTGGATGATGCCATTTCAAGTTGGCATTGGTTTGTTTTTGCTGTACAATTGTCTGGGAGCCGCAGTGATTACGGCTATGCTTGGACTTTTTGGTGTCATTGCATTTGCTGTGGTGGCTACTAGAAGGAACAAGAATTACCAGTTTAATGCCATGATGTGTCGTGATTCAAGGATGAAGGCAGTGAATGAGTTGCTTAATTACATGCGTGTCATCAAGTTCCAAGCATGGGAAGAGCATTTCAATGGGAGAATTTTGGGTTTCCGCAAGTCTGAGTTTGACTGGCTTTCCAAGTTCATGCACTCAATCTGTAGCGTTATTATTGTGTTGTGGAGCACCCCATTGTTGATATCAACTGTCACGTTTGGTACCGCACTTTTGCTTGGAGTTCAACTTGACGCAGGCACGGTTTTCACCACCACAACTGTGTTTAAGATCCTGCAGGAACCTATTAGGACCTTTCCTCAGAGTATGATATCTCTTTCACAAGCGCTGGTATCACTTGGGAGGTTAGATAGGTACATGTCTAGCAGGGAATTGTTAGAGGATTCGGTTGAGAGAGAGGAAGGGTGTGGTGGACGCACTGCTGTGCAAATCAAAGACGGAACCTTTAGCTGGGATGATGATGGCCAGCTGCAAGACTTGAAAAACATTAATTTGGAGATTAATAAGGGGGAGCTTACAGCAATTGTTGGGACTGTGGGGTCGGGGAAATCTTCACTCCTTGCTTCAATTCTCGGTGAGATGCACAAAAATTCTGGGAAGGTATGCATTTATTTTTTGTTTAGAAATGAGGACTTTGTTTTGTTACCATGCAGTCACTAATTTGTACGGTGATGTTCGTTTCTGATTATATGTTTTGGTGGCAGATTCAAGTTTGTGGGAGCACTGCTTATGTTGCACAAACATCTTGGATTCAAAATGGGACCATTGAGGAAAACATACTCTTTGGCTTACCAATGAACAGGCAGAAGTACAATGAAGTGATCAGAGTTTGTAGCTTGGAGAAAGACTTGGAAATGATGGAGCATGGTGACCAGACAGAGATTGGAGAGCGTGGCATCAACCTAAGTGGGGGCCAGAAGCAGCGCATCCAGCTTGCCAGGGCTGTATATCAAGATTCTGATATATATCTTCTTGATGATGTTTTCAGTGCTGTAGATGCACATACTGGCACTGAAATATTCAAGGTGATTAATCTAATATCTGTTACTGTTTTCTACTCTCAGCATTCTATGAGTTAGACTAATTCATATTTTCTGGACCATTGGCAAGTGCTATTTTGTTGCTACAAGTCAATTCTGGGAATCCTTATAATAAAAAAAATGATGTGCAATTCAGTTTTTATTGATTTTTGGTGGGTTGAAATTAGCTCCCAGCCAAATGTTTCTGAGACAATATACTGAAAATGACCCCATATTTACAATACTCTATTTTTGTAGTATATCTATATTTTAATTGGAGTATTTTATGCAGGAATGTGTGAGGGGGTCTCTTAAAGGAAAGACCATTATTCTTGTAACACACCAAGTAGACTTCCTACATAATGTGGATCTTATAGTGGTAAGTCTTTTTTTATAATCCTTTAATGTTTTGCCCCATTCAGTCTCCAATTTAACTTGGTGAGTGATTCTAAATTTGCAAAACACATGTTTGCTTGGACAAAAGGTGATGAGGGATGGAACGATAGTACAATCAGGGAAGTACAATGATCTACTTGCTTCTGGAATGGATTTTAGTGCTCTTGTTGCAGCACATGAGACATCTATGGAACTAGTGGAGCAAGGTGCGGAAGTGCCTGGGGAAAATCTGAATCAACCAATGAAATCACCAAAGGGAGCTTCTAATAACAAACAAGCCAACGGTGAAAGCAATTCGCTTGACCAGCCCAAGACTGACAATGAAGGTTCTAAACTCATCAAAGAAGAGGAAAGAGAAACTGGGAAAGTTAGCTTTCATATCTATAAACTCTACTGCACTGAGGCTTTTGGGTGGTGGGGCATTGCAGGAGTAATCTTGCTTTCTGTGTTGTGGCAAGCATCTATGATGGCCAGTGATTATTGGCTGGCTTATGAAACATCACAAGAGCGTGCTCAGTTCTTCAATCCTTCTGTGTTTATTTCTATCTACGCAATTATTGCTGTAGTTTCAGTTCTTTTGATTGTGCTAAGATCCTACTCTGTTATGGTCCTCGGGTTGAAGACAGCACAGATTTTCTTCTCTCAAATTCTCCACAGCATCTTGCATGCCCCCATGTCTTTCTTTGACACTACTCCATCCGGGAGAATTCTAAGCAGAGTAAGAATTCGAAGAAAAATAATTTGCAGACATTTTATCATTTAACTTTTCCAAATTTTTACTTTTAAATTCTGCATAAACTAATTTTAATTTAAGAAGTTAATTTTTTTTTTCTCACCTAAAATTTGCTTTGGAGAAACTTGTCCAAACAGATATACTTCTTCTGCATTACTGTCGCGTTTACATATGTATAATGACTTGTATTTTCTTAAACTTTGACAGGCATCCACTGATCAGACCAATGTTGATGTCTTTATCCCCTTGTTCCTCAATTTTGTGATAGCCATGTACATTACAGTGATCAGCATCTTCATAATCACGTGTCAAAATTCTTGGCCAACAGCTTTCTTGTTAATTCCTCTTGCTTGGTTAAACGTTTGGTACCGGGTATGTGTCTCGTGTTTCTTTTCGTCCAATGTATTTCTGTTAATCCATGTTAGATTATCAATCAATGTCTATATTCTAAACTTTGTGGCTGGAAACAAAATAAATGTGCTTACTATTAATGAGTTCTCAATTCAACTATTGAAGTAATTGAATAGCCGTGGTAAAAGCGCATGAATTTCTCACAGCTAAACGATGTTTTTGATTTTTCCATTTTTGGTTTTGCAGGGATATTTTCTTTCGTCATCTCGTGAGTTAACTCGTCTGGATTCAATTACAAAAGCACCAGTCATTCACCATTTCTCTGAAAGCATTTCGGGGGTCATGACAATCCGCGCATTCAGAAAGCAGAAGGAGTTCTGCTTAGAAAACATTAAACGGGTGAATTCTAATTTGCGAATGGATTTTCACAACTTCAGTTCTAATGCGTGGTTGGGTTTCCGCTTGGAATTTCTTGGAAGCATAGTTTTTTGCTTCTCCGCCATGTTCATGATCATGTTACCCAGCAGTATCATGAAGCCAGGTAAACAACTCACTATAAAATGATTCGTAAATGTTTGCCTTAATTTGTCAATGATCCTTAACATTTACATACATCTGATTTACTCTTTCCAAGTGGTCCTTAGCAGATCAGGTGGTGGTTTTGTTTCTGGCAATGTCATCATAACTGAGTCCTTGGAACAAGTATTTGTTCCATGCAAAATTCTATGCAAAACTCATAATATGTGGACCAGGTTTATATGTAAAATTAGGAAAATAACATCACTGTCTGCGAAACACATCAAACGAAGTTATATGAAGAAAACTCTAAAGTTAAAACATTTTTTAAAGAAAAAGAATTCCACCTGTTACCCAACAAAAAGATTTGGCCATCACCCTATCCGACTTCCATACCTTGCTAAATTTGTCTTCTAAGTTCAAATCATGTAGTCTATTCAGCAATCACAACATACCCTTCCAACACGTCTCTAGCAGAATATTCTATTTGTGCAAAATGTCGGAGAGGTAAGACAACATATAGAGACAAGATGGTGCTTCTTTGAATTATTATTCAACTATTGTTACATGCGTTGTGTTTCGTAGTTACGTGTCGAAAATACTATAAGGTTGGAGTGTGCGACGTGTACGCTAGGTGTTGGACTAGAATGTGTTGAAAAGCAAAGCAATGGTATTTATACTACAGTCAAATTTTTGTTGTGATAAAGAAGTGATTGGGTTGTTGTGATTGATGCAGAGAATGTTGGTTTGTCCCTCTCATATGGGTTATCATTAAACGCGGTGATGTTCTGGGCCATATACATGAGCTGTTTCATTGAAAACAAATTGGTATCTGTTGAGAGGATCAAACAGTTCACAAATATTCCATCGGAAGCGACATGGAGAAATAAGGATATCGTGCCTCCTGCAAATTGGCCCGGTCAAGGAAATGTTGATATCAAAGACTTGCAGGTATCTACAATAAAACCAAATTCATTATGATTATTTCTTGTGGAAAAAGTAATTATGCATTACAGTTGCAGTGGCCCTATTTGTATATCCTAGTTTATTAGACCTTTTCAATTTAAAATCTTAACTTTGAGACTGTTGTAAAGCACGAAGGCAGAGTTTTTATTAAGTTTGCAGTTGCTGAAGTTACATGATAGAAATTCTAAAATCTAATGACTGATTAACGAATAAGATAACTATTTTATGTTATTGGTAATAAATGGTTTGTTGTGTCAATATATATATATATATATATATATATATATATATATATATATATATATTTTAAATATATGAGGCGTTTCGTATATTTCTTAATAGATATCTGCAAAACAAGTTATTGGTAAAAGTCTGTGTAACATTGAAGCTATCCTTGACAGTAGTCACAGTGATGTAATTTTCATTATCAATATATGCTTTGAGCCAAATGATGTTGAATAATTCGTGTACCGAACTCATTTGGTAGGAAAAGACCTCTGTTATTGTTGTTGTAATATGCTTTGAGCAACAAATTATTTCCTTAAGCTAATCACTTAAACTTGTGGCAAACAGGTCAGATATCGTCCAAACACCCCTTTGGTTCTTAAAGGCATTACCTTAAGCATCAATGGAGGAGAAAAAGTTGGTGTTGTTGGTCGAACAGGAAGTGGAAAATCAACTTTGATTCAAGTTTTCTTCAGGCTGGTGGAACCTACAGGAGGAAAAATAATCATTGACGGCATTGACATATCTATCTTGGGACTTCATGATCTTAGATCACGGTTTGGTATCATCCCTCAAGAGCCTGTCCTTTTCGAAGGAACAGTTAGAAGTAACATTGATCCAACTGGGCAATACACAGACGAAGAGATATGGAAGGTAAATACCCTCAAACCCATTTACTCTTATGCTTCCTTAATTGATTTAATAGATAAAGTTTGTGCCATAGTTAGCCTAATCTCATCACTTCTTATTTACTGTTGTAGAGTTTGGAACGTTGTCAACTAAAAGAAACAGTGGCTTCCAAGCCTGAGAAGCTTGACTCTTCAGGTTTTAAACATTCTTAGCCAGTTTCATTAAGCTATTTGGATTTCACTTGCATACCATTTTTCTTTTCCTTACTGGCAATACTACTTGACTTTATAGTGGTTGATAATGGAGATAACTGGAGTGTGGGGCAGAGGCAGTTGCTTTGTTTGGGAAGGGTTATGCTTAAGCAAAGTAGATTGTTGTTTATGGATGAGGCAACAGCTTCTGTTGATTCACAAACCGATGCTGTGATTCAGAAGATCATCCGAGAGGACTTTGCAGCACGTACCATCATCAGCATTGCACATAGAATACCAACAGTAATGGACTGTGATAGAATTCTAGTTGTGGATGCAGGTATGATACACATTCTCCTGCTTCTTCTCTTGTTACATTACATTTCATGGACTACACTATTTGTAGGCTAAGTTATGTTTATTTTTGCATTAATAGGGAGGGCCAAAGAATTTGACTCACCAGCCAACTTGCTCCAAAGGCCATCACTCTTTGTGGCTTTAGTTCAAGAGTATGCCAATCGCTCAAGTGGCCTATAAGTAACTTTCAAGTGTCACTGCTGCAAGACAATAACAGAAAACCGTACATAGGCTAAGCCTGTTAAGTTTTGATTGATCTTCCTATCTGTTAAGTTTTGATTGAGTCCTGGTGCTATGTGAAAGAACAAAAGGCATCTACCGTGGACGTAGAAAACAAATTGTTGAGACGCAATTACCGTCTCGAATAATTTCTATTATGACAAGTGAAGTTGGCTAATGTACAACAAATACAACCATTGTAGCAGTGCCTGTAATAATAAATACACAAATAAAGCAGGACTGTAATCAGAAACATAGTGTAAAGTACAAGTTACATCCACAAGTAAGGAAAACTATTATATAAATATAATATTCAAAGTGATAAATGTGAAAATAGAAAGATCATTTGCAACATTCAAATTTCAAAGTCAAGTATCTGCTCACTGGTGTATCATTCAACATTCTTTACATAAACTAGAAAATATATATATATATATATATATATAGCAAGGAATTAATACATCTCTAAGAGAAATATGTAATTGGGTTAAAACTATATGTAATTATATTATTCTAAATGAAAATTACTTCAGTTAGAAGCTTATCATGCATGTGAGGATCGTACAGGATAAGATGATATTTCTCCGCTCCTAAACTAAAGGAGATAATTTATTGGAAAGAAGGAAAAGCCATATTTAACAAATCTACAAACCTTCTTTGATAAAAAAAAAAAAAAAAAAAAAAAAAAAAAAAAAAAAAAAACACTTTTAAAAAAAAAAAAAAAAAAAAAAAAAAAAAAATAAAAAAAAAAAAAAAAAAAAAAAAAAAAAAAAAAAAAAAAAAAACTCCTTGAGAAATAACTTTTTATGAAAAATGATATTTAATGTCAATATGTTTGATTTTTAATAATACATTTAATTCTTGGTCAAATGTATTACACTTTGACTATCACAATAAAATAATATTTTTTTGTTCTAAACTTAAATTATCAACCAACCATCTAAATCAGATGCGTCCTTCGCTACTTCTACTACAACCATATATTATGCTTTTGTAGTAAACTATACAAATAGTTTACTATAAATATGTTTTTTAGCTAATTGTATTACTCTTTATAAACTAATTGAAGACAAAAATTGTCAAAGATATCTTTTTATCAATATCCCTATTGTAGTCAACACAACCTATAATTCTAAAATTAATATTATGACTTTTATTACAAACAAAGCAACCATTCATAGTGCCTTGAAGTTATTGAAGTAATTACTTTACAATTTGAAAATACATGTTCTTAGGGTGCTCTATATACGTACTAACAACATGTGATAGATTTGGACAAATACAAATCAAAACATACATTATGCTTCCAATTATTTTATCATAAGGAACATGTGACATTTGTTCCTCCTCTTTAATAGACTGTGGTGACATTGGTTCCTCTTCTTTAATAGCACTACAAGAAAAAAACTATTTAGAAACCAATGTTTAGTTACCAAATAAAATAGTTACTAATTGTGACCAAAATAGTCACAAAATTAGATTTTGGTTGCTAAATAACTACAAAATATAAGTAATGATTGAGTTTAGTGACCTATGCCATTAGATTCTAAATTAGTTTCTAACTTAATTAGATACTAATTTAGAATCTAATGACATAGGTCACTAAAACATTGATATCTAATGTTAGATACCAATTACTTAACTTAATTGGTCACTAAATTTAATCATTACTTCTATTTTGTAGTTATTTAGCAATCAAAATTTAATTGGGTGACTATTTTGGTCACAATTAACAACCATTTCATTTGGTAATTAAATATTGGTCTCTAAATAACATTTTTCTTGTAGTGTAGACTGTGGTGACATTATTGCTTGAAGTTTGAAATGGGTTGTAAATGGAGTGCTAATTGGCTTAACATTCTTCATTCTAAAATCCAATACTTTCTCAATGTATTTCTTATAAGACAAATATATTTTTCAAAATCTTCTTAATCATGTCCAAATCTTTCATTTCAAATTCACTAGAAAGTTAAGTGTTCAACTTCTCTTGACTTCTGGCATACTCTTAGAAACAATGAACATGTCATTAACATAGGGTAATAAATAAATAAAAGAACCATCTTGGAGTTTTTTGTTGTACACACAACTGTCATAGTCACTTTTAGAATAACCATGACTTAACATAAAAGTATAAAAACTTTTATACCATTCATGAGGAGATTACTTTAAGCCATATAATGACTTTTTAAGAGACAAACAAGATCTTCCTTGCCTTCAACTGCAAAATATTTGCCAGGAATCCAATTGTTAGGAATTTAAGTGTGAGTCTAAGTCTCACATTAAGTAGAAATGAGAAAGTTGAGCAACATATAAGAAAAAAGACCAACAAACTCATTGTCTTAAAGTTTTGAATTGAAGGTGGTGTCACTCCCTTATGTGGGTTTGACTCATGTCTCATTGTTGTGAGATATCTTTGGTGTTTTCTCCCTAAGCAACCACTGCTAGTAACTCCCGGATGGAACTATGTTTCACAATAAGGGAGAAAATTTCATTGTAGTCAAATGTGTCTTGTATCTAGTTGCTTCAACTTTAAGTAACCATTCCTTCTTCTTGAAGACCCATTTGCAACAAAAAAATATTGTCTTTTTGGCGGTTTCACTAGCTCCCAAGTTTGATTCTTGAGAAGACATTCCATTTTCTCACCCATAGCAGTAATCCAATTTACAAACTCATCATTTGAGATAGCTTCCTTGTGTGTTATGGGTTCTCGAGCTTTAACATCCTCTACAACAGATCATGCAAATGAGATAATGTTTGCATGACCATATCTTGTAGGTGGTTTTATCTACCTTTTTTCTTTGCCTCTTGCGAGATTATAATTTTGTAGTGGAATGTCTTCCTGCTCATCAACAACCTTTTGTTCTTCCTCAATAGGTTGATCAAAAGTAACTTCCTCACAAACAATTTGATCTAAGGTAATCTTATATGCTTTCTTCAGTGATTCATAGTTAAACTCCACTTGCTTACTAACAATATTCTCCTCATCTGCATCACTAAGTTTCTTTATTGGATGAAGCATGAGTGATTCATTAAAATTCACATATCTACTCATTATGAATTTTGATGACTTTGTTTCAATACACCATAACTTGCTAACAATATGCATCTTTGTGCCCTTTCGTTCAAGCTTACCTATACTTTCATAAGCATATACATAGGATAATGAAAAAAAAAATAGATAACAATAATTAGTAGGAGAACTAGACCATACATCAATAGGATTTTTTTTAACTTAACTGTAGTTAACGAATATCAATTTACTACATAGCAAGTTGTATTAATTGCTTTAATTCAAAATTCTTTTGACAATCCAACAATAGAAAACATACAATGAGGTCTCTCTAAATGAGTTTTATTCATGCCTTTTACAATATACCTTTGTTGAGGTGTCATCTTTACAATATAATGTCATACAATGCCTTTATTTTCACAAAACAAGTCGAATTATCCTTCACAAAACTCTAAGGGTATGTTTGAATTTGAGGATGAATTTGAGGATGAATTTGAAGGATTGAAAAAAAAAGTGGATTTGAGATAAAGACGAGTGAAAAATATGTGTTTGGATAAGGGAAAGATGGTGAAAAGTAAAAGAAAAGTTAATGAAAATTTGTGAGTATTGATAAAATAAATTTTTTAATAGATGAAATTGTAAGATTACATATTTGTCCTTGTAATCAAAATTAATTTAAAATAAAATATGACTAATTTGTTATGTGTGATGGATGAATTATTATTTTTTAGTTGATGGAATTATAAGATCATCAATTATTTTAAAATAAAAAATAAATAAATAATAATTATTATTATTTTATAAACTTATTTTGTTATTATTATTAGTTTTATTATTATTTTATAATTTTATTATTTTTATTATTACAATTTCTAATTTTATTATTATTACTTTTGTTTTAATTTTATAACTTTATTATTTTTATCATTATAATTTCTAATTTTATTATTACTTTATAATTTTATTATTATAACTTTTAATTTTATTATTATTTTATAATTTTTATCATTATAACTATTAAGAGAGAATATGAGGATCTCATATGCTCCTTTTCCTTCGTGTGCTCTTATCTCAACTTCTTTATCTTATGAAAGAAAGAGGAATTCCAGACCTGTCACCAAACCTCATTTTGTAAGCGAGTTCGATCCTGCACGCTTGACTCATCCTCTCTCGTGGTCACTAGCATCATCATCTTTGACCACAACCTAATGGCTAAATTCATCCTCAAATTTCAATCCTAAGGCTTTGTTTAAATTAGAGAGTGGATTTGTAGAAGTGGATTTGAGATCAAATTCCAACCCTAAGGTTTTGTTTGAATTAGAGAGTGGATTTGAGATAAAAGTGTGTAAAAAGTTAGATTGTTTGGATTAAGGGAAAAACGATGAGATTTGATTGGAAAGTTTATAAAAATTTGTGAGTGATATGATAGATATAATAGATATTTTAATATTTTTTAAGATATAAAATTATAAAACTACAAATTTATCCTTATGGTTAGAAACAGTTAAAAACAAATTATAATTAATTTATTTAATGTAATTATAACATTTAAAAAAATTATAAAAATATCAAATTACATAATTATTTTTAAATTAAAATTTAATTTATTATAAAATATGATTAATTTATTACATAAATTTAATTAATTTTTTAAAGTATTATAAGATTAGAATTTATTAAAATAATATTTATACTAAATTTAAATAATAATATTACTTTATAATAATAAAAATAAAATTATTATTACATAATTTAGTTTTATTTTAGATAACTATATTTATTTTTTATTATTG
>Ga0209700_102043_pt1 | contig 41598 bp, 20 predicted proteins | sample SiratroredBW_FD_187528 | JGI IMG/M metagenome (GOLD analysis project Ga0209700, IMG submission 187528) | Root nodule microbial communities of legume samples collected from California, USA - Siratro red BW (SPAdes) (version 2) | ecosystem: Host-associated > Plants > Roots > Nodule | place: USA...
TGTAAATATATTTTGAAATTTCAGTTTAGCTTTATTATGTAATTTTGATATATGTTAACTATGGGATACTGTGAGATACACATGATGATAATACTTTAGCTGTCATAGTAGAAGCTTTAATTTTGTAGGGTGTTACAAGTTTTGTGTAGGAAATATATTTTGTTAGAAAATATTCAAAATGTTTTGAATTTTGATAAGGATATTATATGTGATGATTTTTTTTTTTTTTTGAGATTTGTAATAATAATTTTATGTTTGGAATATACTCAATGTTTTTTTTATAAACATTACTAGTTAGTAATGTATTATATGAATGAGATGTTAAATTGTTGAAAGTGATGAAAATAATGAATTTATATATTTATGTTGTGAAACTCTAAATGGTTAATAATATGACATAATATATTGATAAAAAAATAATTTGATGATAATTATTTGTTGTTATTGTAAGGGAAATTATGATAATGCTTGAAATAGAAATATGTGTTACTGGAATATTTAAATCATACTATTTTAAGTTAAATTGAGTTATATGAAATATGTTACATAGTTAAAATATAAAATATGTAGAGTAAGTCAAATTTGATTCAAGATAACCTTATTTAAAAATAAATATGTTTTAAAATGAAGTGAAATATTTTTATATCAATATGGCAGAATTGCAAATATATTTTCTACATATATTTATTGCACATCAAATATATCTCAGTTATTTATTGATAATTGAAGACTAAGTCTTTCTTAATTAATATAAAAGGATATTGAAAAATTAACTTAAAATATTCATGATTATGCTAGTTTTTTTCATTAATTCTTTATCACCATAACAAAGATGCTGTTTTGATAATTTTTTTTTTTTTTTAGGTACTGGAATGTTACTATTTGTATTGATGTAATTAAAATGTGTTAGTTGTTGTGTGCACCAATAACTAATGATAGTTCCACTCATTGTGAACAGCTCATTCCAATTGCTCCTGCTCCCCGGCCCCCAAAGGACAATCACTTTTTCATAAAATATCTTCCATGTTTTCAGAACTGTGTGGTAGAAAGTAATTTCTTATATAAAACATCTCTTAGATATAAAAAAAATATAAACCCTACAAAATAGGATCCGTCTGCTTAGCCATTTTAGGTAAGCTCATCGTCCTGTTCTCGAAATTATTGGCATTCATTCACATCCTCAAATATTTTAAATAGACTATATATGAAGATAGGAGAAACACTTATATATAACAAGAGAAATATATGGATGTCTGTTTATTATGATAAACCTTCCACTATTAGATTATGTGTTTTTATTGGAGGCAATCTTTGTCTTATAAAAATAAGAAAAGAGACATGGTTGTGCAATCCAGTGGTAGAGAGTGTATAAGAGGATGGTATCGTTCACTTGTAACCTTGTAACCTTATGTGAATAAAATAATCCCTATAAGAATTAAGATTTTTGTGAGGCTGTCAATTTTCTGGATTTTATCATAGAACCAAACAAATAAAAATTTGATTTTGTGGTCCAAATTAATTTATATGAAATTTGTTTTCTCAAGTAATGTTTGAAAATATTTGGACTAATTACTGAGAAAACTTCAAATTCAATTATTTGTTTAATTCTAACATTAATACTCCAGAAAATCCTCCTATATTTTGGGTGGATGATATGAATTGTTTAAGTTGTATGAAATATTAACTTATGTTTTGTAGTACTTACATAACATTTTGTATGTCTAATGTAAGAGTCTATAAATACATAATTAGCTGGAAAATTCTCTCATATTTTCATTTTCAAATCTACACTTTAGCATCATAACAAAATTCTTAAGATATAAATACTAGAAAATTCCTGAAATGGCATTAAATTAATATGAAAACACCAGGACAGTTCTTAGTTTGGGTTGAAAGGTTGTTTTCTGTCCTTTCCAATAGGCTTCATTGTCCATTCACTTTCATCCTTATCAAGAAACAATGGTATTATGAAAGTATTAAATATAGGTACAAAAATAGCAAGAATATGTATGGAGAAGAATATCTAGCAGGATTCACTCTTCAGGGTAATTAATTGCTTTGGGTTTCTCTGCATTTTTTTTTTAAATCTTGGGTAGCTAGTACTGAGGAAGAAAGTTATGCAACCTTTGCAAGCCCCTACCCATAAAAAATTGATAATTGCAGTGAATCGTGGGATTGCATTTGTGTTAAAAGTAATTACAGCTCCTTGTCATTCTGACTGTCTTAGGTTGTAATGGAATGTCATTAGGTGCAGTGTGGTATGGCTACGACTAAAGCCTGTTGCTATGTCTTTCAAGGTAAAATCAGAATCAGGCTATGTCTTTGATCCCATTTCTTATCGTATGTTAGAACAACCTTCTTCTACTTGAAAGGGCACACTCCTATAAGGCATGAACTATTTAATCTTCGTTTTGAGATGGGGTTCTACAAATTGATATGGTTCGCTTTTAATCAAATGAAAAAAAAAAAAAAAAAAATGTTTGTAACTGAAATTGCAGATATGTTAGGTACTCGTGCAATTTTTGTCAGGAGAAAAAGGTGAAGAAGCTCTATCTGGATCCTTCTGTTGGTGGTTCATAAGCTTAACTTTAGACAGCTAGAAGATTTTATAACCATAAAATACGAGTCACAGTTCAAAATCTTAAGATAACGAATATGGGATTTCACTGATAGTCAATATTTCGTTCAGTGAAAGGAAATAATAAAGGGTAGAATGATGTTGTTGAGAATAATATATTCGTTTTAAGCTATTTGATGGGAACCGAGATCTCATTTACTGTTCAACCAAATTCGTTGGTTAGATGCATTACCCTAGATGGAAATTAGTTCCTTAATGAACATATATGATTGTATGTATTTGAATTATTTTGAATGGTTTAGCCTAGTCTATTGTACTGCAGCAGCATGATGTGCTATTATTTGTCTGAGTAATTTGAACGGACAAGGCATTTCTATCAAAGATGTGTTTGCTACTTAACTCTGGTAGTTATATGGACTAGGCATCACATTTCTATCAAACATGTGTTTGTCTATGAATGGACAAGGCATTATCTCCCAGAGTCTGGTATCAACCACTTAAATGTTCCATTCTTTTATACTAATGGTGAACCAGCACATGTCCATTTGACAACGGTTCAAAACCAACTTCTTTTATATAATTTTAGAAATCTAAGTGTAAGTTGTCATTGTATAAAAATAAGGAAATTGAGCAAAACAAGACTCAAAATGTCTTTAGAGTTTTATAGCAGAGGTGTGTTACTATAATATTTTATATAGATTTGCTGTGACTTCTTGGTAGTGAAATTTTCCTTTGTATCTTTCCGAGACTGCATATTGTTATAAATAGGATTGCACAACAAGGAAAAGAGCCCGGTGCTGCAATTGGCCTTGGTGGAGGTGTTAAAATGCTTGAAATGTGTGCTAGAATTGTGCATGCTGTGATGTAGCGGTGAGCATTATAGCACCTTTTCTAGCAGAGTCAAGTGTGAACAGGTAAACCAGAGGATAAGACATTCAGGATAACTTGCTATAGCATCTGATTAGGACGTGTTATTAATGCCTTTGTATTGTATTTTGCCAATCTCTGTCGCGATTTGGGCCAGGATGGCTACCAATTGCTTCCACGAAATAGCTAGTGATTATGGAGTTATCTTCAAAGTATTTTAATCAACATCATCAATATTTTAACAGATATTCCTCAATTATTGTTCATCAATGGGTTTCACTGGTTCACATGATTACATGCATTTCTATCTGTTACCCATTCTGCGACATCACCTATCACTTCGTCCAATGGGTTGTCCTTCATTGTGTTTCACTCCCAAGGCAGACCTTCATGTTCCATTTCACTTGTATTCTAGAAACATGTCATCCTTTCCCTCGTTCACTGTTGATGAGATCATCTCCCTTACATGCTGGGATTCATTATACAACATGTATAGTTTTTTTCGATTGGTAAACTAATATAGCTTCATATAATTTTGCATCAAAAGTGTAATATATTAAAAATTAATTATATATATAGTTACTTTAGAATCAATTACTTAGTTACTTATTAAAATATAGTTAATTAATTTAAGTGTTAATATTATTATATTATTATAAAGGGTTATTAATTGGTTATATATAAAAGAAAAAGTTGTGAAATCCATATTTTTCCCTTGTGAATGCACTACAAGATGTTAAATTCTAATTAAACATATTATTTTCAAAAATAGATTATTATTTTGTATTCTCCATGTTTCTGATTTGAGAAGACAAGCTATTTTATTATTTTGAACAAAAAATATGTTCTGTAAGGAAACAGAGCAATAAGGAAAAAAAAAAAGGTACACCTGAGATAATACAACACTGGAAAGAGAACAGTAAGACAAAGCAGAGAGAGTTTATTAGGAAGAATGAAAGTAATCAAAGTCTTGAATGATAGATAGGATAGGATCATAGGAGTACATGAAACCACTTGAGTATCATTTGATATGATATCGCAGACAACTTTTTCAGTAGTGGGCAAAAAATACAAAGAAAGAAGTGAATATATATAGTGGACAAGATTGCAGTAGATTGGAGCCCAAAAGTCTGAAGAAAACAACAACAATATACACACTTTTAACTTCTTCAACCCATTAATTTCTTGATTCACATATATATTTCAGAAAGTTCATTCCCAAATAAGTGAGAGGTGACCCAAAATATTCACAAGGTACAGGAAAATATATCACAATATACACAGCCAAGGAATTATATGTAGTCTTTCATCCATGCTTCTATTCTTTGAAAGTAAACTATATATGATTCCATTGATTCTTTGTCACGCTTGAGTATGTCGAGGTTTCGTGCCTGGGCCAGAGGCATGAAGAGCAATGAATTTTTTGTACCAGGAAGCAGACATTCTTGGAGTTCTTTCGAGAGTGTCATAGTCCACACGGTGAAGTCCAAACCTTATAGAGGATCCGTTAGTCCACTCAAAGTTGTCAAGCAAAGACCACAAAAAGTACCCTCTCACGTCTGCTCCTTTCCTGTTCATGCAACAAACAATTTCTTAAACAAAAGGGTTATTTGTGTTGCTTTCTAATTAGTCATTTCAGGATATTTGATCGAGACATAATAAATTGTGCAAGTTTGGTGTGTATATATTTTCAAAGTAAGATGGGCATGTCAACACCTTATTGCTACTGCCAAGGAATCCAAGTAAGCACGCAAGTACTCCACTCTTTCCACATCATTGATCATTTCTTTAGTGGTGAGGTTGGAGTTCTCCCTCATCCCAACTCCTATGCAAGAGAATATATACAACTCAAAATCAATATTTCCAAAACTATGTCATGTCTTTTACTCTCAGTTATTCTCCATGTAACAGCTAATAAAGTTTTATCAATTTTTTCTAACAAGTTCAACACCAAATGTTATGGAGATTGACCAAAGTGTTGCTCACCATTTTCAGTAATGAACATTGGTATGTTGTTGTACCTCTCCTTAATGTAAGTCACAATCTTCTCCATGCCTTGTGGGTAAACATACAACCAGTTAAGTACAGTCTGCATGCATGAAGTCCATATGATTAACATGTTTTTTCAAATTGAAGGTGCATGGTCTTCGATCTAGAAAAGCTATATACAGGGTTTCATATACACACACCGGTTCTCCAATGCTCGTGCCATTCATTTCAGGCAATGTTAGAGCAAAACCTTCTGTCCTTGTAGACCCTTGTCCTGGTTCACACACTGAGTGGATGCAATCCTTTACAAAGCAACTCGTATAGTGGTTTATTCCAATGAAATCTGTTGCAGGTTTGAGTTTTTGCAGGTCATATGGAAGTGGTGGGAGGTCTTGTCCCAATATTTCACGCATTTCCCTTGGATACTCCCCTAGGATAATTGGCTCCAAAAACCTGCACGTGGCACGAGCATAGAAAATTTTGAAGAGGCCATGCATCAACAACATGCATGCATTCAATCACAAAATATAATAAAGGCATTTACCAATTCATAAAAAATGATTGAGCTCGCTCGGCAGCTATCTTGTCTTCTGAGGAGTTGCTGATGGGTTCAAACCATTTAGTATGCATGACAACTCCAATTCTCCCTCCCTGATTTTTCTGCCATTCAAACCTTTCTCATAATTGCTTATATTTGTACATCTAAACATCTTAAACTCTTAATTCAAACTATCTATTTCTCTCCCTCTATCTTTTATCTGTAACCTTAAATAAGAACAGAATTAAAATGTATAATTCTTTATAGATATTTTTATTCTGATGTCATTCTTTGTAACTAGCAAACAGCTTATTAACTAATTATTTTTCATAAAGGTTATTTTCAGTAATTTAAACGTTCGGAAGGCATGGGAAAATGCTAGTTGAAAAAAAAAATTGGTCGTTGGAAATTACTCTCAGATGGATAACAAAGTCCATATATTAATAATGTTACACTAATCAAGGTATATGAAAAACTATTTTGGTAACATAGCAAACTCATATCTTACCTGATATTTGGTTCTGTAGAGACGAACAGCAGTGGCATGGGATAAGAGAAGGTTAGAACCTGCAATGAAAGGTTCCCTTTCTGAGTCCCCACCATTGGTGCAATTCCCAAATGAACCAGAACAACGACCAGGTGGCCATATCCCTTTTCTATAGCCACAAATAAATGCAACGTTTGGTTCATTAAATGTGATCCAGTATTTCACTCTGTCACCGAAGTTCTTGAAGCATATGTCTGCATAATACTTGAAATCCTCCCTACAAAAATCAACCTTTCATTTACCATAATACTTTTTAGCACACTCTTTTATTGTACTTTTATGTTTTGATATCAGAAGTACTTACGCAATGTTAGGACTTAGCCAACCTTCATATCTTTCCTGAAGTTCTTGAGGAATATCATAATGTGATAGTGTGACAAAAGGTTCAATTCCTAAAACAAAACCAGAAAAGGAAAAGTGTTAGAGACAGAAACAGTGTAGAATAATACTGATAGCAAAAGAATGGAACCTCTGGAGAGAAGTAAGTCAATTAGCCTGTTATAGTAATCAATGCCAGCCTGATTCACCTTGCCGAATCTACCCTCTGGATCAAATTTGTAATGTAATGGTTAGAGATAGAAAAAGTAAATGCAATTTCTTATTTTTAAGGATTCAAAATTATTACAGCCTTAACTTTTCAAAAATAATCAAATTAACTAATGTTTTCAGCTCTTGATGCAGTATTAATATTGTATTTATAATTTATTTTCAAATAAGTTACATCAATTCAATGTTTGTATTTTCAACTGATAATAAAACCAATGCATTTACTGTTTGAGAAGATTATTTTATTGTCATCAAAAGTTCCCAGTTATGATATATGAGGATGAAGTTGTAAATTAAAATTTAAGAATAAAAATTACGCATTTAAGAATTTAAAGTGAAAAGTGTAATTAATTTTTTAAATGAAAAGAAAACTTACTGGGCAGAATTCTGGCCCATGATAATGAGAAGCGATAACTGTTGACTCCAATGTCATCCATAAGATCCACGTCTTCCTGTTTTTCAAGTCATATATCCATAAAACAATTGGTTGGATTGTATCACTCAAATTAAGCCCAACAAAAAAAATCATGCAAATTTAGATACACTTGATCAAAAATGTAAAAACTAATTCAGGAGAAAAAGTATTAAGAATAAAATCTCAATAAATTTAAGAATATTTTATAAGTATATGAGATTGTTGAAAATTACCAATAAATTCAGTGCGTGACCCTAGAACTTACGACCAGAACATCTTTAGTGACTAAATTAAATGTCGAATGTCTCAAACTAAATTAAACTTCTATTTTACTTGTATAATGGACTCGAGCAAGCAAGGCTCAATATATATATAACAAAAAATCGAATTACTGAGTTATATTAAAGGTAATACATTCAATATTTGTCAATTATATCATTTTTTTAAAATTCACCATTGATTGAAAAATTCTATTTTATATATACATATATAAAATTTTATGTTGCATAAGACTATTTGATTATGTATATTTTTAAGATATATTAAAATATAATTCATTTGGTTATATTGATGTTATTATTCAATTTAAGAGAATTTAAGGTAAATAATTATTATAATATTAAATTATAATTTAACGGTTAGATCGGTAAAATTTGTCCTTTATATATTAAAAATATTTTTAACTATGTAAATATTTTTTATTTTGATCAAATAAATTGAGAAAATTAATATTTTTAACATATCAAGTTACTCTATTATAATTTATAATTAGAATTTAATTAATAAATAGTCATCATTTAAATTAAAGGGCTACTATATTTATATCTTTTAAATAGTATAAAACAAATTTTAATATTTTAAATTAATTTTAATTAAAAAAAAATAGACCAAGATAGTTGGCACTGTCACCGTCCTGTCCTATGTTAGACTTAATGCAATGATGTTTGACAAAAACGGATATCTGTTGCGTCTGATGTCATCATAAGATCTCATCTTCGTGTTTTTAGATTTTAATATCCACCTAGATACTTCTTTCTTGGTCTGCAAAATTATTATAGTTTTTATTTTTTTTAACAGATTAAATTAATTAATATTATCACTTTAGTAAAACGTTAGTTTTTTTTTATATTATTTATCTTTAAATTATTTTTTACGTATTAATAAAAATAATATATTTAATATAAAAATAATAATTATTTTTGTTTCTAATTTAACTTCAGATGATTGAATTGAGGTTGAGTTTACACTGTTTTCTTTCTCTATTCTGTCTTCTACTTCTTTTTACGGGTCTAAATATGTTTTCTTTTCATTCCTGATAATGCAATGTTTTTATTTTCAATTATTATTTCGGCTATAGTTTATAAAAGTTCTATGAACAGTTTATTTTAGTCTTTTTATAGAAAAACTAAACTATCTGTTTTATAATTATTATTTTATAAAATTGTCTTAAGAAAATATATATTAATTTAGTAAGTGAAAAAAATTGAGAAAATTATATTTCAGTAATTTTAAGGACAAGTCTAAAAGCTATGTGAATTGTTAATAAATTTAATACCAGGACTAAATAAATTAATGCCTAAATTTGTATGAAATAGTTGAAAGGCCCGTAGATAGATCGAGAATTAGACATAGTAATTTTTAGTTACTAAAACAAATAAAAATATTTTTGAAAATGTTTTGGTAAGAAAAATTAAATATATTTCTCATCAAATAAACATTAAAATATTAATAAACATACGAGTTTAATACTAAAATCATCGATAAAATAATAAATAATTAGGATACAGTACCAATATAAAGATATTTTACACTCATTCAATTTTAAATATTCACAGAATTGAAATTTTATAGATTCCTTAGCACTGCCCAGCTATTCCCAAAATACCCGAAACATTCTTCCCACTTCTCACAAGAAGAATGAGATGTGATACTCATACAATTTTTCTTTAATAATTCACACAGTGATATTTTTTGTTTTCATATTTTTTCTATTATACCATTTATTATAACTCAATTTATTTTCTTCTCTTAATAGTAAATTTTGCAGTACAGTTTATCATATAAATATTATATTCAATAACAATAAAATATGTTGAGGTTTAATAATTTTTAATAATTATAAAAAATATAAATTTTTACAAATAAATTTCATGTTAATATTGAATCAAATTCTAACGATACCAATATATATATATATATATATATATATATATATATATAATTTATTTAACATCTTTATATCACACCTTAAATTTAATATTATATCAGAGTCTGTTTGATCATGAGTAACTAGTAATTAACTTGATTTGAGGTGATAATCATGAAAGATTATCACTCATTGTCATGAAAAAAAGGAGAAAGGAAAGAAATTGACATCTTATCTTGAATATGAATCTAAACTCAACTAATCCTCTATATTTTTCATTTATTTAATATTAAAGTGGAGTTAGGTGTACATTTCATTTCAACCTATTTAAATATATTGTATACATTCACAAGCAAAATATCTTATCGATAAAGTGTTAAACAGTAAAGTTTAGCTCGACCCACATGTTTTACGGATTAGGATTTTTTTTACGCCCAACCTAATTTCATATAAAATCATTGGCTCCAATTTAAAATAAAAAAAAACAATTTAGACAATAAAAATGAAAATATTATTTTTAAATTTAATTCTTATAAATAGAAAATAAATTTATTATTACATGTAAATTTAATACATATACTACACATATTTAATAAAATAATATTATTTTAATTACTTTTAAATTAAAATATTTTTTCTCATAAACCTACCCAAATTCATTTGATTCGATGTACTAAATAAATCAGACTAAATTTGAATTGTGTTTTTTATCATCCAACCTAATTTTATTTATTTTTACGTTTCAAGTGGTTTAACCGGTTGGTTGGTCAGGAAACAAGAATAAAATATTAATATAATCAAACTCATTAAAAATTACAACAAAAAATGGTTTCACCCTTTTGAGTGGGTTTTTATTTGTTAACAATTAATTAATGTCGTGATAGGATAAAGTAAAAAAAAAAAAAAAAAAAAAAAAAGATGTTGAATTGAATTGAAGTAGTGATATTTTATAGACAAGGGAAGAGAAGATGTGAAAGTTTGTTTTTTTAGTTGAATAAAAGAGTGAGATGGATTGAAGTAGACTCGGATCCATTTATTTAAATTAAAAAAAATACCATTTTAGGATATTTTTGTTACAAGCTTTTAAATAAAAACCTGGTACTATTCAAAGTGGCAATCATTTGTGTCCATATGTTTTCCTTGAGACGAAAGGGAATGTTACCTTGTAACGATGGTAATGATCATCAGCAACATCACCATTACTTCCATCATTTATAGTTCCTGAAATGTAGAACCATGTACCATTGGATTCTTAATTTCTCAATAAACAATTAGTATTTTACAAAATAATGAGTAAGAATTAAGGTGAACCTGGCTTATGAGTGAAAACATCCCAGTTATTTAGCCCCTTTCCATCAGCCAAGTAAGCTCCCTCAATCTGCAAAATCATTCATATAAGAAGAAAGGACATAAATATAATAGGATTTTGCAGAGAAAGAGGTGAAGAAAAGAACCTGATATGAAGAAGAAGCAGTTCCAAAAAGAAAGTTAGGTGGAAATGGAGAAGAAGTTGAATCGTCTTTGAGGGATAGAAAATCAGCAGCACCCCATCCCAGCAAAAAGGAAATAAAGAAGCTTAGTGCAAAGAATGGTAGTGGAAGTTCCATGTTTGTGTGTTTGAGGGAATGTGGAGTGACAAATACTTATATGCAAACAACCCATTATCAATGAATAGAGAGCATAATGCCTCACATGTCAAAAAGGGAAATTGATGCTTCACAGGACTATGTTTTTTCAGCTGCCTTTAATTAGGTCATTTTATTTTATAACAGAAAACATTCAAATTAGACCCCAAAAAAATTAAGTGTAGTAGTTGATAAATTTTTAATTAATTTTTTATATGTATGAGCCTTTTAAAATTTTATCTATTTGCATATAACTTTTTTATACATATTTGATATATGTACGCTCACTTTTATGTGATATTTGATATAAAAAGTTTTACATGGAAATAAATAAATTTTTCAAAATTTCAGGTAGATTTTTTTGATAAAAAATTCATATTAGACATTAGTTAGAAATTTCTTTTAAAGGGTATTCATCTTCCGAGATCAAGTTTGAAACTTCCGCGATTTTATACCAATGTCTAAGAAACTCTTTTGCTTACACAATGATTGTTTCACATTAACTTTTTCTTCACAAGGATTTTCGCTTTATGATAATTTAGGATTTATGAACTGTTTTTCATGATTTTGGGAATGGAATTTTTTTATGTAGATTATCGCAAAAATATTTTATGAAACAAAAGAGAATTTAACCTTTTCCACTTACAAAATAAATAGTACTATATTATTTTATTAAACTATTTAATATAATAATAAATTAAAAATTTAAAACATATTAATTTTTAATTTCTAGAAAACTTATATATAGTAATATTTGTTATTAATCAAACAAAATTTAAGAATTATGATTCTCAAAAAAATTAATTAAAATTTAGTCCCGTAAGATAAGATGTTTTTTTTTTTTTTTTTTTTTTAAATTTTTTTTTTTTTTTTTTTTTTTTTTTTTATCTTAGATTATTTTTGTTTGTATATTATCATTCTTAGTTTTTTTATTTGTTTTTAGTCTCTCTTTAACTTTATTTATTAAAACTAATGATAATGACGGCATTATCTTTATGTGACGATGATATCGTCATATCTTGAAAATTTGTGTTTATTTTTTTAGGTATTGAAAATTATTTCTCCATGTTAAATCACAGCAACTTCAAGATAATTGGATGTACAGGAATCTATGCATTAAAGATTTCAAACTATAGTTTTCAAATTCAGTATTTTTGCATATACAAAATTTAAATCAATAAAAATATTTTATTGCTACTAACATATATTTGTCGCTATTATCGTAACTCATATAGGAAAAAATATTTACCTTTCATCAAATGTCAAGAAGTTAAGAGTGCAAATTGATAGTAACAAGAGTGTGTGAAAATCTAATTTATTATTGATTAGAGATGCAAATCAATAAAACCGAATAAATATGAAAACCAACCAAATACATTGTATGAAAGAAAAAGAATGAGATTGGAAATAAAATTTTAATTTTAATTTTAACGGTTGATGATACCTGCAAGTATGGGTAATATGATACCCACCCGTCCTCTTAATGAGTGGGTAGGAATTTATTCGTTACCCGCTATCTATACATACCCGTATAAAGTATCAACTTTCTATCCATGAATATTTTTATCGTCCTAAATATTATTTACTTTATCTAATCAAATTCGTCTTATTACGTATCTTACAATTAGTTGAATATTTACAGTTTCTTTTACACCTATGTGGCTATTCACAAATGCTTTTTATTTTATAATTTTAAGTAAAACTATTTAAAAACAACTCCTCGAAATATAAACTCAAATAAAAAATTAATTTTAAAATAAAATTCAAATAAACTTGCACAATGAAATATTAATGTAAATGAATTTGGTATTTTTAATAAATAAATTTAAATAAGTTGTCTCACAACATGTAGATTACAAAAATTAATTTCATAGGTCTAAGTAAAAATATAAAAAAATAAATTTTAAATAACTCTCCAATAATTAATATTTATTTTACCAATAATTTTATTTTAATCATTTTATTTTTATTTAAAAAATATTCAAATAAATATCACTAAAAATGACTAGCGCTAATGAATATTAAATGCTACAATACTCGTACCACGTCCGATCTATAAGTGGATAACTAGAATATTCATTCATACTACTCATGATATTATCAAGGAATATATTTAATTTCTATTTATAATTTTAGGGATAGGCAGGGATTATTTTTGTTGTCCAGTGACTACTTTATATTTAGTTATACAAAAAGAAATTAATGATCAGTGACGCAATAATACTGAACCTATAATATATAAGTACTGCTCTACGTGATTTTATTTTACAATGATCTTTTGAAGAAAATTTTCATACTTCAGCCTCAAGATGTAAGTTGTGCTTAGTGCACTCCATCCTTCTAAGTCTCATATACACAAAACATGGTTACAAATGCTGCAGTTATGGCCCAAAACATAGCAACTTAATTCCTATTGACAATAAAACATAATAGCTAAAAATGCCATTATCCTCATCAGTCACACTTTGAGCTCCACCCATGATCCTTCAAAATTACAACCTCACTGTTTAGCCTGTTCACACAAACAACAATAATATCAGCACACGGAGCAAGTTGGCCATTAGATTCTGTCAGAGTGTAAAAGAGACAAACTCAGTTTAAGAGAGGAAGGATTAATGCACCTGTGAATAGAGGAAGGTGCCAAGAATTGCAATGGCAGCACCAAGGGCATTGATGGGCTGAACAGGAGTGTGAAAGATAAGAATAGAAGAGACAATGACCGAAATCCTCTTCATTGTGTTTCCGATGCTGAATGTTAAGGGAGAAATCTGATCAAGAGACATGTAAGAGACTTGATTGTACAAGTGGTAAAAGACACTCTGAGCAGCAACCCACCTGCAAACATAAAAATTCATCAGTTTAAAACATTTTCTGAAGAGAATCATGAAATTAAAGGCAGAACAATAAGAAATCTTGTGAACTAATTGAAAGACTTAACAGTTAAAAACTACAAATACAACACCTTCAATCAAAAACTGTAGAATGTGCTTTGCTTACCCTACAAAATTGGGACCAATCTGAGACACAGCTGATTGCCAGCCTGCAGCCCAAACCTTGGGGCCCTCCACAGCAATGGCAAAAGGTGTGAGGATCAACAGAGACATTATGGAAAGACAGGCATAGTAGTTCATTCCACTAACAGACATCCCCTTCATTCCTTTCTTATATTCCTGAAGACAAATGCCAAATTTGATATCATAGCCCCCATGAAGCCTGAAACAATCAAATTTGTTGTTTAGAGTGTTGAACTAACAAAAATTCTACATCTCATTAAAGCTGTCTACTGTATGAGAAAGTTAGAAACTTGTTTTTCAGTTAGTAATCATACCAATCATGTTGAAATTGAGCTCAGTCACAGCAGCTAGTGCACAACCACCAATAATTGGCACCAGTGACAGATAAACCGGCATTGGGAATGCTTCTCCAAGCAAGAACCTTGAAACCAGGACACTGAAAGCAGGCTCTCCACTCTTGATGATGTGAGTGAAAGAGACAGCAACCTTGGACATGCTCACAGTTGCAGCAACATGCCCAATTGTGTGTGCCACCGCAACCTGCAGAAAAAAGAAAAAATTGAATTGAGTACTACTAAAACAACCATTCCTTACTTGAAACTCACTAACATGGTCACAACATTTGACCACAAAGAATGCATTACTTTATTCAATTCTCTCAAGTAATTTTCCCAACTCCGTGTCAAGATTTTTAACCTTTCCAAATTTGGGTGTCAAGATGAAGGTTTTCAAAAACTGTCCGCAAACCGTAAAGAGAAATTGTTATATTGTCCAGATTCATTATATGTCTATGATCCTCACCAATTTTCATATGATATATAGTCAAGTTTTTCAATTTACAATCACATCATGATCATTTCTGTGCCCACATGCAATTAGCTAGGAAAACGACAAAAATGCAGAAATAGAAAGAAAAAAAAAAATTCTTACAGGAAACAAGGCCTTCCAGAAGTCCAAGTTAACCTTTGGGACTTCGGCAACTCTGGTGGCCCAGGAGATTAACATCATGAGGGAGCCAGCAGCAAGGGAAAGAGTGGAGGTGAGCCAGGGGTAAGGAAAAGCATTCAAAACCTTCTTGTTGTAGATATTGAACACCACATTCAAAGCCCACCAGGTGGCAAAGTACACCCCAATCTTCACCTTCTGAGCAGCATCTTCACCTGGCAGCTCAATGTTAATCTCTATGGGGCGTGACCTGTCAGCCTCGTAGGCCTGGCACTCCGTCACCCTCTTTCTCTTCATCAATGCCAAGTTCTCTGTGGATGAAAGGTAGAGCGGTTTCTGGGAGCACAACTGATGAGAGACATTCGTGTTTTGTTCAACGTTGTTAATGGTTGGAAATGTGAGAAGTTGGGGCCTTGCATGGGGAAGTTTTCTGGTTGAGAAAGCAGAACAAGTGAGCGATGATGCTGAGCATTTCGTTAAAGAGATCATGATGGCTGCTGCTTCAGTTTTCTGAACGTGGGACAAAAAGAGAGACAAAGGCTGGTATATAAAATGATGTGTACTAGGTGGTTCGTTGAATCTTGGGATATAGAGTTAACAATGGTGAAGTGATTACGAATTTTGCAAAGAAGGGAGAGGGGTTGGTGAGAAGATCGCAGAGTTGGAAACGGTTTTTTTGTATGTGAGGAAGAAGTGTTAGAGTTGGACATTTATATAGACAATAGGGGAAGCATAATTTGTAACATGTTAAACAACTAACCTTGTAGATTTTTACTCAAAGAAACTAATATCTCACAGAGAATTTTCTTCTTTGTTGCAAGATTTTTCAATATCGTCTCCTCTATCATAACAACTTGGTTTTTGGCATGCGCGACACACTCAATAATTTTAAGTGGTTGGTTTTTAGTTTTTTTTTTTTTCATTTTTACTTTATAAGTAAATAAATTTAGTTTTGTATTATGTTTTTATTTAAATATATGACGGCTTCTATGGTAGATTTGAGATATGAAATCATTTAGAAATAAAAAAATATAGTTTACATATAAGATGTAAGACTAGAGTTTGAAAGGGGACAGTTTGGAGCTTGATTGATAAATTATGAGCGGTAGATAGTTTAATTAAGTCGAATTGCGAAGATTTTGTGTAGAAGATGAGTGTTTAGAGGTTATAGGAAGAATAATATTGATAAAAGAAGTAAATGTTTTAAATTTTAAAGGAAAAAAAAAATGGACTTGGAGACTAAAATTGGGTATAGTCCAAACTAGAGAAATTAAAAGTATAATTAAGATAATATTTAGATTTAATGCAACTTGGTTGTTGAGTTTTCATGACATTGTTTTCTGATATTTTAAATCATTTAGACAGTCAAACTTTTTTTTATCATGATATTTGTGATACTTCTATATATGTTGTATAAAATATAGTCAACCATTTTTCATTACTTATGTTAAACACGAACAGAAATGTTTTTTACATTTTAAAAATTTTACATGATGCATATGGTGGAGCCTACAAGTGTGGTCTCTCCCTGCATGATTAGAGGAAGTACAACAATAATTGTGGTGAAACTTTAGCTCGTGGTGATTGTGAACCGCTAATTCCATTGCATAAAGACAACCTTCACGAGTTCATGAAATGAGGGCTGAGAAGAAAAATCTTAAAAATCCGAAGGAGAACGACAGACACCCCTCCCTGCTGGTGTCTGTTTGGTGACATGAGATTGGCGCAACTTGCGACGTTCAGGCTGATTACCAATGTTCTGGTCGCTGCAAAAAGTTTCTGGTGTGATAATTTGTAGTTTGATTTTTGAATTCATTATTGACGGCTGGCATGAATCCTAAATGGTTTTGGTGTGGTCCAGTGAGATTGAGAGGAACAGGTTTAGTGTCTGTATTGTAATTACAGCTCCTGTGTTTTGGAATTAAGCTGGAAGGGCAAGTTGAGTTTGTGTTTGCAAATTCAATTATGACCGTTCAGAACCAGAGGCCTTCCCATTTTAGTTAGGTGCCAACTTTTCTTTTCCCAAAATAACACGCTTTTAAAATGTATTATTCATAATATTTACTAAAATACCAAATAACACTCTTCATAATTCATAATCACTTTAAGTAAAAAATAATCAAATTTTGATTCAGTTTTTATTTTTTTTTTAAAATGAAATCGTGAAGAATTTATCTTTTTAAATTATTACTTTCGATAAATTTTATATAAACTATTAAAGAATTAATATTAACTAATATGTCTTTTGTTATTAAGATATGGTTATACAAGAATATTTTCATTCATTATTCATTATTAAATATATCCTTAGTAAAGATTAATATCTATTTCATATATTAAGAATTAAAATAAATTTAAATATTTAAATACACTTAGTGTCATCAACGTTTTTCTTGTAAACGTGAACTTCTTCGTCAACTTTTCATCACATATATTTTAATTTATTTATAATCACATAACAACCTATATATTATCCTAAATATATCATATCAATTTTATTATTTTATTCATAATTCAACACATGAATATGTCCTATTCAATTTACATTAGTAAATTCAAAAGAAAAACAATATTTTAATTAACAATGAAATCCTCGTGAACAGGATCCCTCATTTTTGCCATTTTCTCAAACAACCTTCAAAGTTAACTTCCAAACAGTTTTGTTCCTCTGATTGTTGCAATGTTATATTTTGTCTGTTGCATGCGAAAGTGAGGAACGATGAAGGAAAGACATGGGAAGATGGAGTGCATGGGCAATTTGGAACAAATGAAGTGTGTAAAAGGTTTGAAGAACAAGAGCCAGAGAAGGGCAAGGAAAATTGTCTTTGCAAATGAGAGACAACGATAGGTTAATAAATTATAGCTAATAGTATTTTATTAATATTCATGGTTACAGAATAATATATTATAATAATTCTTTTATGTCTTACAATTTTATTTATAATAATAATAATAAACAAATACATTTTTCTCTCTTTTTTTTTCTCTCTATCAAACTATCTCCATTTTTATTATTTTTCTCACCCATTTCTTTTAAATTAAATAAACTCACTTTTTATTTATTTTTCATTTATTTTTTCACTTTTGTATTTTCTTCTTCTTTATCAAATAGAGACTTAGGGGAAATCGACAAAGATTTTTTTTTTTGAAAACAACACAGAATAAATTTATTTTAATTGTTAATTAAAATAAAAAATTATTTTTATTTAAACATTCTTTCGATTAAAAAACAAAAAGCATGTTTAAAAGCACAATATTTTTATTAAAATTCTTAACTCAACTAATCCGTACTTCATAGTATATTTAGATCAATGCATTTTCATATTTTTTTTTTCAAAATATACCCCCTAAAACGTAAAATAAAGGAAAATACGTAAAAAAACTATCAATAATATATTTATTGTTCTGAATAAATATATTCAAAAATAAATTTAAATTCATAAGTAATTGACATATAATTAAATAAAATAGATCAATATTTAATTAGAGATTAATTAAATAATATAAATAAATAAATAAAACAGAATGTGAATAGAGATAAATTAAATAATAAAAAATAATCAATTAGATTAATAGAAATAAATAAAATGAAGTAATAAAAATAAATAAAATGGATAATAAAATAAATTAAATAATATAATTTTTTATAATTAGTCATAAATATAAGAAAATGATCAATATTCCTAAATAATGTAATTTTCTTATATTGTATATGAAAAATTGTAAATTTCTAAATGATACACCTTCCAATACGAGTAATATCAAAATTGGTGTATAATGTATTTCCTAATAGAATCAACATTTCAAAGAGGAACCAATAATTTTATTAGTAGGAAAAGCTCACGCTTTCATGGGTTAAATTTGTGGAGAAACGTGAGGGAAATTTTGGGTGCATGCAGTTTTTGCAGTGTATCGCAGTGCCAATAGCAATTATGCACTTTAGATGGGCCTATAAGTTGATAAACATTTTACGCGTTACATGCACTATGACGGCCCAACATGACGTTGCACCAACACCACCGGAAACTCTTCATGTGTTTCAGAATCAGATTTACTGCTATTTCTGCTCCATGATTTAGCAAGTACATCACAAAAAGTGTTCTTTATGCCTTTCACGAATGCTTTGAGACCAATTCCATCGTAGAGCATAGTGTAGTTGGAATCAGATCCATAATTAACTCTCATTTAAAGGTTTGGTATACCAATTCCATTTTCAGAAGATTTGACAATGCTATCACAAGTATCTGATTCATCGTTCAATAATTCTATTTCCTCAAAAAATAAATCTTATATCATTTCTGGCATCATTTCCTTTTTAGATAATAAAACAATGCCTCTCTTACCCAAAGAATAAAATGTAAAATAAAGTGGATATTTTGATGTGAAAATTTGTGTCAGTATGGGTAATGTAGCAAACTGTAGTGATTGATATAACTGGAAGCAGTTTATAAAGTTGTTCAAATTTTCCATCTTAATATTTAATTATGGAATACACTGTGTTTAAAAGAGAACCTTGAACATATTATGCTTGCAACCTCTATAAATATTAGTCATTATTTACAGCAACAAATATTTCATATCAACATGAAAATAAAAACTAAGATGGAAGAAAATACAAAAGTCAAGTACAACCTACAAATATTACTGATTTCCTAACCATTTTGTTTCTGTTACTGCAGTTTCTCACTTTTTGTCACATATCTGCAGAGATTGCATTATTGAGAAAATGCCAGAATAGGCAAGGAAGAAGGTTGCGCTAGCAAACTCATGAATGTTCTATTTTAGACCACAACACACACCTTCAAATAGATACCTAACCTTTTTCATTGGAAGTAACTATGTTCTCACACCTTTTATCACACACGCTTCACCGAACCTCTACTAAAATTTTACATAAATTTTTTTGTTTGAAGATGGATTCGTCACAGTACAGTACTAGAAACTTCCCCAATCATTTGTTTGGCCTATAATGATTGGGACATAAGAGGATGCAAGAAACGTAGCTACGCTTTGGCTTCCCATATCATAAATAATAAAATCGTTTTATTCTACATAACGATTCAACTATGATTATGTAAACGATGAAAATTAATATTAAAGAGTTCAGTTTCTTCCACTCACGCACGGGTGAAGATTTTGCCGACAACATACCTTGCTGGTCCCATTGCACCGCCATCTAATTGTGCTTCATCATCACACTTATCTTTAACATAACGCAATTGAAAAGCTCTGAAACTAATAGGTTATACTTATTGACAAATTATTTTATGATCTTATAGCACTGCTTATTTATAAATACATTAAAATTTTACCCACAACTAAGACCTCTAATAACTTCTATTCCATCCCCACAATTTAAGAAAACTAGTTTATGTGACAAATTTTGAACGTGGATCGTATTAATGAATTTTTAGACATTTCACTGACAGAAAGAAAAGACAGTCAGTTTTTGAAGTCAAAAAGTTCACTCCGTGTATTTGTATTCATATTCCATGGAATAGCGTTAGGTGTACGAAGGTTGACGTTTTCGGCGATGCTCAAAAGAAATTTCATTGTGTTGGGGGAAAAGAATAATCCGAGATGAAAGAAAAGAAAAGGACAAACACTTTTTTCTTTTTGGAAAAAAAAAAAAACTATTACAAACTTACTAATACTATAAAATGAGTATATATGTTAAAAATTAAGTAATATATATACTACATTGGAAGAATTAACTTGATGTGAGAAATTGGAAGATAGTATAGGAAAATAGAAATTAACGACGCGTAAATCAGTCTAACAAAATTAGTATATATTAAATGCGTTTTTTTTATCGTTATAAATTATATAGATAACATTCCGATTTCTTACTAATTAAACGTTATAGTTATAATTGGACAAATTCATTTGTAATTTAGATTTATATAGGAATATTTTCATGATTATTATCATTGATGCTTTTATTTTTATAATTGCGTTATTAACGCAGTATTCATTAGTTTTATTAATGATTGATATTTATTTGATAGTAAGCAAAGTTGTTTCTCGTTCTACCGCTTTATAAAAAAAATTAATATAATGCTTACAAAATTGTGTTATCATTTGTATTTTAAATTTTAGTTGGAGGGCTTAAAACTATTTATATTCTTTAAAGTAAGAAATTTTCTTTCTTTATTTCCTGTATTGAAATTTACAAAAATATAAATTAAAATTCACAAAAATATTTTTTTTCTCAACTTTTATGTATGAATATGGAAAAGGACCATGTACATAGAATTAAACAGAAAACGTCAAAACACAGAAGGAAAAAGAACCCAAAAGCAACTTAATTAGTAAAATTATCATCATTATTACCTATTGAAAGATAAAGACAATAATCCATTAATAATTAAAGGTTAAAAACAAAAATATATGAGATAAGTCATACGTTGATTTCATCAAAGCGTCTGAATCGGATTATCCCAGCATTTTCTCCTTCCTTCCCTCCTTCTTTTCCTTCTGAATTCTATTCCTTCCTCTCTCTTCTTCATTTCTAGGGTTTCTTCTTCTTCTTCTTCTTCACCATAAACTCTTCTCCATCACACATCACTCTGCAGGTAACCATGGAAAACTTCACCTCTTCTTCTTCTCTGTCACCCATTCCATCCATTTCAGCTCCATCTTCTTCTGCACCTGTCGACGACTCTTTCGAAGACTCCTGCAGTATATGCCTGGAGCCCTTCAACTTTCACGAACCATCCACTGTATGTTGTGATCCACCACTGTTTTCTGCTTTCTGCATTTGGGGTTGTCAAAAAGTTACTAACTTGAACCACTGATCGCACTCCGTGAACTTGTCGGTTCAGTCCTGTTGATTATTTTTGTAATGTTTTAGTCAAAATTTGAGAAATTTGTGTGTTTTTTAGAAATTTGATATGTTTTCACCTTAGTCTGTTTTGGGGTTCTGCGGTTGTGATTGAACTTGCTTAGAACTTTACGGTGTTTTGTTTTGTTTTGCTTTAATCTAAGATGCATGTGTGGATCTGATGCTGTCAGAAACTGTCAGCAGTGACGAAAAAGTTTGCCGTGCTGTCAGGTGCATATCCGAAGGAGGCTGTGCTGTTGTTTGTTCTTATTATTGCACCAGTTGATAATTTTTTGTGTGGATGAGGGTTGATTTTTTAGCTTCTAGATCTGAAAGTGTGTTCGAGGTTTAAGTTTGTTGAATCCTGTCAGTTTACGACATATTCTCAATAATGTGATATCTAACTATTTTGATGTGTTTAATTATGCTTTGTGTGCGTATGAGTTGCGACCTGTAGATAATCAAAAGGAAAATTTGTAATCTACAATTTGCTGATACTAAATTTTTAACCGAGTATAAGTATGTCTCGTTTTGAATTCCAGGTTACCAGTTGCAAGCATGAATATCATCTGCATTGCATTCTTGAGTGGTAAGTTGTCTAATTACTTGATGAATAGCTCGTGTTTTGTCTTATATATGAGAAGGAACTATACCTTCTTTTTTTTCTCTTGCAAATATGGAGCAATAGTTTGAATTGTAATGCCTGCATCTTACTAAATTGTTTCCTTCTTTAGGTCACAAAGAAGCCAAGAATGCCCAATTTGTTGGCAGTCCCTTGCTTTGAAAGACCCTGCCAGGTATATATATGCGCACTTGCAAAACCCTTTCCCCACCTAAAAATAGTCTGTCACTTTTTCTGCTCCTTTTTAAGTACATTTTGGGTATGTTTGGCAGTTTTTATTAACTGCTTTTCCTTCTGCAGCCAAGAGCTTCTAGCTGCAGTTGAAGATGAAAAACGCATGAGATCAAGAAACACGACCACTTTTCGTGCCCCCCTTGATCAGGTTAATGCCTATGTAAGATATTCAAGTGTTGATCTTTAGGGATCTGTTTTTTTGTTAATATCTATTCATATTTGTTTCCTTAGTACATTTGGTATACTTTCATTCAATGATCAGTAGCAAATTATTCTGTTGCAGGATGATGATTCATTCTCAGATGACTCTGATTCTGATGACCAGATTATGCGGCGCCTAGTTGCTGCTGCAAATAGGGCTCGTGTTGTTCAGAGACAGGAAAGGAATAGATCAACTGGTGCTGGTCCATCAGATGTTCTTGATATTAACTCTTCCATACATGTATCTGGGGTGCAAACAACACTTCCAACTCCACCATCTTGGGGTAGTTTGCCTGCCTCTGGTGTAACATCTACATTTAATAGTCAACCTCCGGTTTTAAACACTACACCCGAGAGTGCAAGCCGACCAAACACTTACGAGATGTTTTCCTTACCAGAATCCTTCAAATCCAAATTTTCTGCTGCTTCAACCAGGTAAACATGTTAGCACTTTTATTGGTTTATGCTCCAACAATTATCCACTAGTGCTAAACTATATCTGAAATCTTGCAACAGATACAAGGAATCAATCTCAAAAGGTACACGGGGCCTCAAAGAGAAGTTACTTGCCCATAATGTCTCAGTAAAAGAGCTGAGTAAAGGTGTTCAGCGAGAGATGAATGCCGGCATTGCTGGAGTTGCACGGATGATTGAACGCCTTGATCTTTCAAAACGGTCCAGTTCTCCTATCATTCCAATCCATAGTGAGGGAACTTCAGACTTACAAAAAGAAGGGAAGAAGTATGTTGGAGAGAATGGCATTGGGGACTCTCCTAGTAAAGAGAGTGAAGGTGCTGTTCATGATGCTAGGTCTGATGTTCCCCCATTTGTTACTAACATGCAATCTTTTCGAATGGAAGTTCCTCCATATGTTCAGGTTACTCCTAATCTATCAAAAATCTTAGTTTCTACTTTGAAAATTTGTTTGTTACAAAAGTTATCTGGTCATCTAATTTCTATGTAACCTTGGTATCCAATAAACTACAACACAGATTTAAAATTGAATTTGTGTAGCAGTCATAAATTAGTTTATCCTGACGAAACAAAAATTGCATTTGCACCCTTATTGGTATAATTGTTCTAAAAGAAAGTGTGTCAACTTGGATTTTGGTAATGGTGAATGTCTATAGTCTATCTCTGAATGATATTACTATTGGTTGAAAGTTGAGTATTGACTAATGCGTTCAATATGTTTCACTATTCAGGGTGGACATGATAAGCTATGAAGACTTAGATGATCAACTTTAGTTACTATGCCGACTCAATTGTCTAAGAAGTGCAAGAGACGCCTGTGATAACCAATGTACCCGTTGGTATGCGTCCTGCATTGTTATCGATATCAATTACTTGTAGGAATTTGAAATATGTCCCATCAATTTATAGAGCTGCTGCAGTTATTTGATGCATCTATCTGAATAGTTGTTTCATGGATTCTTATCTTTTGTTTCTACCCCTTTTACATTGCCAATACTTTATTTGCATTAATCAAATTGTTTAGAGCATTAATTTGGTTGTGATTTAGGCTACTTGCACATGCAGTTAAACTACAACAGGATCAACATAAAATTATAAATCCTTATGATATTAGCAATTTAAGTAACATATACTTCCATTGTGTTTCTTCTGTACCAAACGTGCATTAAAAGAGTATTAGACATGATAACTATATTTTTGCCAAGATATGATGGGAGTATTTCGTAATAGAAGTTAAAGCTTGTAATGTTTTCTCAAAAGAAACCGAGTCTGGTATGAGTCCGACATAACTTCTTGGTGTTTGAAATTGTGTTTGGGCTTATATATATTGCAGTTTTTCTATTTTACACTTAGTTTATCAAATATTCAAATTATTCATTTAACATTACCCTTTTAATTTCCATAATTTAACAAAATACTTGATTTTTTAACAGAAAGTTATAATAGTTTGTAAACTCGACAGATTCTTTATCAATTAGTTTTTTTAAATACTTTAATTTAATAGCAATTAACCAAATTTGTGTTTATTTTTTAAAATTTTTGTCCAAAATAACTAAAGAAAACAAAAGAGGAAACGTTAAAAATGTGGTGGGTAATGCCATCAATTACTCAATTGAATATTATAATTAAGGTCCTTCAACGCATGATTGGAATGCAATACAATTTTGTCATTATTATTACTAACTATTCATACAATATGGATGTTATCAATTTGATTATCCAGAAAAAACGGTTATATAATATTGACGGAACCGATTGGATAATCCAAAGAAGTTTATGGCTACCTTTATATATACAAAATATAATAAGCAATAACTATAATGTGATATTTAATTTAAGATTAAACATGAAATATTTTTACAGGTTATTTTATGTAATTAAAAGTTATATTAATGTCAACATTTAAAATTGCTAAATTTTATTAATTTCTTTTGTTTTCTTCTCTGAAATATGAGTATGTGTTTAAAAACACAACGCATGTTTGGTAAAAATTGGCGTCGTCTGCGTTGCTCGCACTAATTGAGTATAAGTTTAACTGAAACTAATTACGAATTATTTTGAAAGGTCTTCTTAATTAAGTATATATTTTTGTTCTAACGCTAGATTTCACTTTAAAATCTTAAATAGTTTCTTAGGTCTCATAATTTTTTTTATATTAAAAAGAACTTTAAAAATTTATTTTTGTATTATTTTGGAGATTAAGAATTCTTCGGTTCTTGTAGAAAAAAATCAGGGAACCACAAATTTTATAAATAATAAATTGTATACTTAAGATTTTTATTGAATATCCACCATTAAAGATGCTTTTAGAAAAGTTTATTAGATTTAAAAAAAATTCGATTTATTTATAAATTATATTTTAATACTTATGGTGGTTGAGAAATAACCCCAACTTAGGTTTTTTTTTAAAAAAAAAAAAACTAGTTAAATTGTAAAAAAACCTCTAATTGAAATGAAATGAAAATAACTCAAATTAAAATTAAAATTTTAAAATATAAGAATTGAACCTTATTTAGGAGGACAACTAAAAGGATAAGACTAATTTTTTAATTAAATCATATAATTTTTCATTTAAGTTTTAGTTAATTTATTATTTTTAAATAAAATGAAATGAAAATAAGACCGTAAATATTTATTTAAAGATGAGAGAAGTTATGGGTGTTATTTTATTAAAAATATGATACAATGAATGCTACCATTCATGCAATTTCTCCTTCTTATTAAAGCCAAATAAATACAAAAACAGCTGAGTATCAAACATAGATGTGACACATGCACAAACTTCTTTGCCAGTTACATAGATGTGACACATGCACAAATTTCTTTACCAGTTACAGCAGAAAGAAGTCCAAAACTGAAATGAAACCATTACCAACTCTCCATTTACACCATTAATTCATCACCTGCAAATACCAGGTTATTCAGCTATTTCTTTTGAAGTTTAAAATAAAAAATACAAACCAACCTGATACACCTCAATCATTTTCAACCATTGAATATCAATTCTATCAAAATCAATTTTTACTGACTATAAACCAACCTGTGATGTCAACTTTATGCATACATATCCAAAATGGTCTGTGCAGAAGTGACAACAGACGGATCTTCTTCAACATTTAGAGCCTTAATCATTCCATCTACTACGTATACTGACCATCTACAACCAAACAATATCTACTCTTTCAAGAATTGACATCTTATATCTGTAGTCAAAGAATAGTAATAGATGCATATTAGACACAAAGCACTTTTATAAGGATTATAACTTCTGTGATATCTCCAGAGCTATATATTATTAGATGATCTCATGTTATTATAATCTTCACTACTCTCTACATCATTATCAGTTGAGTGCTAAACATATTTACTTTTATGTGGTAATAAACAAGGTTGAATCGGAATTGTTACCATTTTTTAAATTTTAACTTTTGAATAAAATGTCTATGTCTATTTCGTCTTTAAAAGTATACATTCACGAGCATGAAAATAGTTGACATTGTTGAACATATTTACCTTTTCATAATACCTTTATTTGGTACTACTTTACATCCATCTTTTATTTTCTTTTTTTAACCATTAACTTTCGACCTCACAGTTTCGGATCAGTATAAAAACATTAGAAGAAAGCAAGTAATCTCAAATACCAAAACAAAACTAATGCTCGTGTGAAAGGTAGAATGTTTAAAATCTTAATTCAAAGAGGTACATAATATATACCTTTCAGAACGAGCTCCAAGCAAAACATTAGCGAAACCTTTGTCAAAGAGGAAGAAGAGCTGATCCCATGAGCTGCACACAATGATTTCACGACTCGCTTCACCAAAGCGAGTGTCATGGCTTCGTTGTTGGGATTCCTTTCGTTTAGTTGAAAATGCCAGTGCTACAAAACAACATAAAACTATCATTCTTGTCTTGTCCTTCAATTCACCTTTTTGGGTCCTGTCTTTCTTCCGCATTATTCTCATGTTTCTTCGCTCTAAAAGTAATTCCGCCACGTAAAAATTTTACGAAACAAGAATTTTGGTCACTGATTCATTCCCTTCACTTCTCAGTCTATATCTAATTTTTCTAAAATCGCACTTAATAATCTAGATCACTTCCTGAATATGCATCTTTTTTAATATTAGAATGAATGCATGCTGTAAAACTAGACAGAATTGCTCGAGTTGAGAACATTAATGTTTCTCAGCCTAATATTACTGACAATTTGTCACATCAGCAGAGTGAATAACAATGTCAAGGAACATGAATTTCACAGCATTTTAAAAATTCATTTGGAATTTTCACTTTCTAACACACAACAAAAGTAGCACTGAAGTTGATCGTGATTAAGAACTAGTTCTCCACTTTAACACCCAGCCCGTCCTTATCTAATGAAAAAAAATATAATAACAAGTTTAAACTTAAGAACACAAATAAAATTCACCATTGGACGTAACCTAAGGAGATAGATAAATTAAACATACATTTTTAACCAAAACTAACAAATCTATAAATTATTATAATGTAAAAACCTAGTGTACACTATGGGTATATCTTATAATTTTAAAATACTTTATTATGAATTAGTCAGACATAATTTCTACCATTCTTAACCATTTTTATGTTTGAAATTTCTATATTTGAAAATTGTATTGAACACAATGTATACTGATATTTTCTTAAAGTACTTACTGAGTAATTTATCTAAACTAACTCTACCTATAGCATGAAAAACTTAGTAAAAACATCATAAAAAAAGATAAATGTTGTTACAAAAAAGAATACGTGGAAATTATCATATGTAAGACTTAAACTTGTCCTTGATCAATAGCTCTAGTGCAAGGTCAACAAGACACGAACTTAAAAATGCAGGCTTTACCTATTCCAAAATCACCCCTAACGCCCATGACTAAAAAATCAAATTGTGCCAAACTTGATTTGATATGTAAGGAAGGATTTGGTGTTATATTCTCTAGAACAGATAGTAATTTGGACGGTAATATTTTGACATCACTATTCATCTTTGACACCATTTAACACTAATATATATTATTATTTTATTCATATATAATATTTTATTAACAAAATGTATTGTCAAATGGAAGTATAATATGCACAGTGGTGTCAAACTAGTATTATTCATAGTAATTAATTCCTGAATGTATCATACAAGTTAAGCTAATAAAGCCAAAAGGTGTTACAGTGTATAGACCTAATGGAAGTCTTCCACTAATCGCAACATCAATGTATCATGTTGATTTTAAAGTTAAGCAACTCCAAAATACCATTGAAGCCAATGAGTTTTTATAGAGTTCTTATATAAGCAACTACAATCAAAGCTGCTTAACTATTAAAAATACAGTTTTCCAAATCAAAATAAAGATTTTTGTGAAAATAAGTTAGGAACCCAAGTTGCAACGAAGAAGTTACTAAACTCAAGGGAGACTTAATCAGAAAAGCAAGTGAGACTATAAATAGATAAAGAAGTGATAAAATACCAAAGTTACAACTGATATATATGATGCATGCTAAAAACTAAATCAACCGAATAACCATGCATGCAGGGAAGAAGGGAGCAGTGACAACAGAAAAAAGTCCAAACTGACAACCTTGTATCAGCAGGAAGTATTAGGTACATTTTATTGAAAACTTACTACATACAAACAAACCAACAGGAACTTTAAATCTGTCCCAAAATGGTGTCTGCACCAGAAACCTTAACATCAGATGGAGCTTCTTCAACATTAAGAGCCTTGACCTTTCCATCTACCACATATGCTGACCATCTACAAGGAAACAACAACTACTCTTTTTAGAATTGAAATGTAATCTTTAACTCAAAAAGGAATAGACATGTTTTGTGTAGAAAGCAATGTTCTAAGGACTACTAACCAATCAATTGGTCTGGCTTCTGGTATGGTTACCCCCAAAACCCATATTTTCCCAAAAAAACAGTAAGTGATAGCAAATCAACTTGGGTCAGAATTTTTATTATTATTATTTTGAAAATGCCAACCGATAAATTGTACTTATAATGTCTATTTCCTCTTTAAAACAATACATTTAGGATTATGAAAACGGTTTGACATTGTTAATATATTTAAATTGTTATGATGTCACTACTTGGAAGTTTGATCAGTACTTTATGTCCATTTTTAATTTTTTAAACAGTGAACTTGTGACCTCAAAATTTTGATGAGTCATCTAGTTTTAAAATATAGGAAGAAAGCAAGGTCTCTCAAGATCAAAATCAAACACTGGTTCAAGTGTACAAGTGTTAGTTCAAGGATGGTATATAACATACCTTTCAGATCGAGTTCCAAGTAATGCACCCGACAGATCAGTAACTAATTCCAAGCTCTTGTGAAAGCTCCCGTCAAAGTCCCCATAAAACTCAATCTGGAGACAAATTTTATATAACATAAGAAAAGACATTGCACCCATTTCCAAAAGAGAAATGTTAGGAACACACCCATCTTTTAATCACATTCTCTATCATTAGTTTATATTTATTAAAAATCACAACATGACGAGTCTCACAATTTAATTGAAGCCTTTTTCTCCTGTTTTTTATTTTCCAATAAATTTTAACTAACAAGAGAGAGTGCGTTCTCAACAATCTCTTCCCAAAATAAAGGAAATGGGAAAACAAAAAGACACCAAATAGAAGAAAATTATAATTCATCGAGGTCAATGTATGCATGATAGTCAACATAGAAATTTTCATCTTAACATGGATGTAAAAACTACGATATAGAAGTCTTCTTCTCATAAAGCCCCTTTATTTTTTCCCCACAACTACAAATTACTAAAACTTTAATATATTTCATTTAACCAAGTCATTCACCGCTGATGCATTATCTTCAAACTCCTGACTAGTTCTAACAACATGACAATGCACAGCACAATGACATCCTACACTCCATTACAAACATGTTTACAGATTAAACAATCCTTCAATTGTCACACAAGAAATTAGCAACAAAAATTCAACAGAGATATTTTAATAGTGAGGCAAGTGGACAAGGATAACTTACAGCCTCTTTGGCTTGAAGCTTCTCAGCCCACGCATTCATAGTATACGGATCATTAATAGCCACACAAATAACAGAGTCTATCCCTTTAGCCTTAAACTTGTCAATATTCTCTTTGTAAGGAGGAACATGTTTGTTTGAACAAACTCCAGTGTATGCACCCTGAGAGATAGCCAAAGCGTAAGAATTATTACTCTTAGAATAATCACAATTCTTTCAAACAATTCCATTTCCTAGAAATAAAGGAAGCTGTCATTCATCCACATAAAACAGTACCGAATTTTGAAAAAATAAAACAAACACCGAAGTGGAATATAGAGACACATCAATATGTCAGAAAAATTGCAAGTTAACTTACTGGGAGCCCAAAGATGACAACTTTCTTGTCCTGAACAGTAAAGGGATTAAAAAAAAAAAACACGTTAGCAATATAGTGAAAAAGGGGTTTGAAAAATGAAATGGCATAAGAAAATAGAAAAGAAAAAGACGGACCTTGAAGATGTCTTTGAGAGGAGTGGTGGAGAACTTGGAAGAAGACCCTCGTCCCAGGTACGAGCTTTCTGGAGAGAAACATTGGGTGCGGCAGAGACCATGTCAGTCCCAGTTGCAATCTTGGCGTAAAACCTCGTACCAAGAGCTGCAGACACTGATTTCATGATCCGACAACCACCTCGATTCACCACAGCGGAAGCCATCACAAAGTTCTCAGAGGCTTGTCACTGCACTGAATCGTGTCCCAACACAAAAATAACACTCCAATTGCTTTGGGCCCTTAGTGGGCCTTTCTTAAAGTGGGCCAAATTCATGTTCTGTCTTTTTAGCCCAACTGATTCTTGTCCCCATTCTGGGTTGAGTCATTTCATTGATCGATTTTTTTTTTTTTTAATTTGATATTTAGTTGCATGCTGTCTAAAAATGGGGGAATGAAGAATAGAAGAAAGGGAATGGGGGATTAGTTAGAATAATTACTCAGTAAAGAAAGACAGTGAGGATCATAATCGGAAATGAAAGTGGAGGCATCATGGATTTATTCCATAAAATTGGAATATCAGTGTTAAGATTTCGATAATCTATAGACAGACTGAATTGACCATTATGTCATATTTTTTTACGATAATTAATGAGATTGTATTTTGAAGGAATAGAATATTAAATAAAATATATTCTAATAATAACATATTTTTTAATTTAATAAAAGTGTTCATATATTTTATCTAATCTAATATTTTATAAACATGGAGCATCACAAATAAGATTAATTGTTTAAATAAGAAAATGTCAAATAAGATATCTTTTAACAATAAATTATTTGCTAATTTAATAAAAGTATCAATATATGTTAATATAATATTGGATTTTATATACAAGAACGTCGTATGATCTAACATTTACATAATTTTTAAAAAATTACTAACAGTTTTATTCATCATCCAATGTGTTGGTATTTGAAAGAATTTAATTCTATTTGAGACCAGTGTTAAAATTAAATGAATATTAGAGAAAATAATTAAGAATTCCAAATTAATGTTAACCTAAGTTGGGATGGAGTGTTAAAACATATCTGATAAATTATTAAATCAATATTAGATGCATCAAAATATTTTAGACTAATTTGTTTGGTGATATAATTTATTATGTCTAGTTATTTAAGGAAACTTATTTAAGATAATTTGTGAGGATGGTGTATATATGTGATTTTTTAATTTTAAAAAATTATTATTAGAAACTACTAAATAATATGTTTAAATAATGAATATTTTTAAAAATAATTTATTTTAATTTTTAACTAATTTAAAAAATATTTATATTTTGAAAAATACACCAAAGAATAATTTTAACATCATACTAAAAATATAGACTTTGATTTAATCAAATCAATCAAGTGTAACTCAAATTGTTTGATTGATTTGAAGAGAGTGAAGAAATTTATCTTCCTGTCTTAAAAGTTATAGTTATTGACTCAAAACAAAGATTTTAAGATAATGAATAACCCTTGTAACATTTTCCTGGAAGTTTAGTAGCATGATATTTTTTTCAGCAAAAGTTACAAACGAGCAGAGATAATACTTTGATTCCTATACAGAACAATAAGGAACATCAATTGTGGAAAATACGCAACTCATCCATTTACAAAAATTTTACACGTGTTATCTTTAGTCAACGTAAAACTTTTAACATACCTTTGTCACGAGATTTTCTAATTTGTTTGAATGATTGTATATTTAAGAATAGTCTTTTAAGAAAAGTCTGATAATAACTCAACAATGTTGTTAAAATAGATTTTAATGTCATTTTAAAAAATAAACTCTAAATCTGATTTTATTTTGTAAAACTAATTTGTAAAATAAAATTTATATTTATTTATAAATTATTAAAAAACTTCATCTCAATGATGTAGGATTTATACTAGGATGAAAATGTTTATTTTTTTGCGAAATGTAGGATGAAGGAAAGTTTTGATAAATATCCTAAAAATATAAGAAGCATCCCTGCCCCTTTGGTTGGCTTGTCTGTTCAATGTTCAATGTGTCCCTCTCAATTATTTATAGCGAAGAAAATGAGAACAAAGGTTCTTAGTTAATGTGTGTTGTTGGTTGCAAAATGCACACTCTCATGAACCCCAAGGCAAAATCCGATAAAACTTATACTTGAGAGGTATTTAATTGCCAATAAAAATTTTGAGGCGAAAAAGAAAAGGCGTGATAAAGAAATTCATTTTTCTTGAGAGTGTCGGCTGTAAGGAAAAGTTTTGGAAAAAATGAAATATATTTAGTTTTGTGAATAAAATTTGAAAAAATAGAAAAGGAAAATTGGTGTAGCTTGTAAGTAAGAAAAAAAAAAAACATTATTAAACAGCAGATCTTGCCAGGAAGATTCACAAATCTATTATTTATTATTAGAAGCAATCCCCAAAGCTTATGCTTGCAATCATAAACAACACTTTTCTTTTTGGTTGTCTTCCAGGAAAGCTATGGTTCCAAACTTTTCTTTCACTATTCACTATCCAAAGTCTTCAATGGAACATGCTCTGTTCACTCCATGTCCGGATCTACAAAACCATATCCAGATAAGTTCTTTCAAATTTTTTTTAATGAATATTTGTAAGAGAATACAGGTATAATAAATTAAAATATTCTCTTAAAGAAGTATAATTTTCTTACTTATATTTTCGTAAATTAAAATCCATAAATTCACTGATTTCATCTTAAATAAATGTTTCTAAGGTCCGTGTGACTTAAAATTAATTATAATTAATTTTGATAAAATTAACTTTAAATCAGCAGTTATATTAATTAAATTTTATATCCAAGTCAATCTCAATGCTGAACTTTAAATGAAAATATATACATCACATGCAAAAAAAAAATGTTATTATGTTGAGAGTAGTGGAAGTCTACTTTAAATATGAAATATATTCAAAATTGGCTCTACTTTTCTACGGAGAACACGCTTCTAAATAGTATGTCGGTTAACTCGTGGCTGAGAGATGCTTCAGATTAGAGAAAAAGAATAGCAGGTTCCGTTCAGGATATTTTGAGCTCCCTATACACAAATATTACATAAACGCAATTTCTGTATAATAAAAATGGTGTGTTTGATTAAAAAAAAAAAAAACAGAAGTGAAAAAGACAACTTCAGTTAAATTTTGATTAAAATGATTTTATAAAATAAATATAATTTTAAAACAAGTTTGTAACACTTACTCCATCACACACATCATATAGATAGAAATATAAAACTTTTTATGACGGCTTCTTTATAATTAAAAAAAGAAACAGACTTACTTTTTACGTATGCATAATTTGTAAGTAAAAATATTAAAAAATATATATATAAAAAAACGAATTTTAATTTTCTTTCATAAGAAGAGTTTACTTTAAAAAATAATCCTAAAAAATCATTGCCAATATGTATCTAGCCTTAACGGTTTGTTTACGATTCTTATATGGAATCAAAACTTTACTTCCCCTCTGTTTTTTCCCCTTCATTTCTTTTTCTTTTTCATTTCCAATCAATACTTAACACATTAAAGCACATGAACAAGAGATATATTAAGTTAATGGCTAATAGAAATTCAAAAACAAAGGATGAACTTGGTGAGATATAGTTATATAGGGAGTAGAAAGGAAAACTGAGAATAAAATAGTCACACTAATATCTTTGAAACCATGACAAACTTATCACAAGAAACCAGATAAGATAACAATGAAATGCTTGTCTGCAGAGGAAGGCAGCAAAACCTTGGGTGAACCTTCCTACACCATGCCTAATATTTTGGTATATATGGTTTTCCCATCTACACTAACCTATATATATAAACAATACAAATTTACTACTAACCATATCATTATTTCCTGGCTAAAGAATTAGATCCACAAATTATTAAAACTTGGCAAAGAAATTAATCAGTAGAATTGGTAAGATTATTCAGGTTTTCACAGGGATCTATGTAACATCCTTAGCCATTTCTGGATTTGAAAGAATTCTTGTTAGGAGCTTGAGAAACCATTCTGGTATCTTGAGACTGCTTTTGATGTTTTGCATATGAACCAGCCCTTCCTTTCCTCTGCTTCCTTCTTGGCTGCGTTGCTTGGGGGATAAACACACCTGTCCCTTTGCTTTCTCTCCTCAAAGCATGCTCATAGAGAAAAGCAAACTGTGGAGGAGGATAAATTGCCCCGGAAAAAGCCTGAAAATTAGTTCAACCATGTTAAGATTATTGCAACAGACAAACAAGTTTGGAAGAAGAAGGGAAAAAAAATACGCGTGGTGCATGTGTTTGAAGTTTGAAGAGATGAAAGTAGGAACCTGAAGAGAGTGAGGAGGACAAGAATCAAGAGGGTCTTCTTCTTCATCCATGATTAGCAGAGCAATTTCCTTGCTCAAATCTGCGAAAAAAAGGTCATCTTCAAGTTCAACTGCAACCTCCATATCCGTTTGATCTAACTGACAACCTTAATTCGGTATAAAGCCAAGTAGAAGAGTTTCTAATCTTAGTTTGTGTTGTGTATCTCTCTCTTTCTTTCTTTTTTATGGTATTTTGTATGACTTAAGGAAATAGAAGTTTATATAGGAAAAAAGGGAAGGAAGGGTGAGAAGAGATATAAGGGGTGGTCATGTGGGGTGGTGGGGTCATGGTTACAGTTGGCCAATCTGGCGAAACCCTACAGAAAGGTTGCACAAGCATCATGGAAAATTGTAGTGACGTTATCCTATTTGATGAAAAAGTATTGAGGAAACAGTAGGCAACAGCCAATTTCCAGATATTGAATCCTGAATACACATGGTTGAGGATGGGCTTTGTTATCTCTCTTTCTCATCTCATCTCATCGAACACTAAGTTATGGCTCAGATTATTCAAAGCCTTTCTCATATGCACAGACGACAAATGAATATTTGTCCCAAAGATTCTTATCTCTATCCATCTCATGTGGTTGGTTGGTTGCTCATAGTTAAGGTTAAACCCAACAGACAAATATTACTTCCATAGGTCGGTGGATCTACTTGTTTAACCACTTGCAACCAGGCTCCACCAGAATCTACACTATTCATTTTACACCTTTTATTAGTAACTCCAATGTCTCTTCTTTCCAGACCCACACTGTAATACTAAATACTCACAAAAGTAATATATACAAAATATTTTTTTTTACATAGAATAAAAATCATATTTTCATATATACAATTCAATGGCAAGTCACTTTATAAAAGTTTATAACTTAATGTTATATTAGTCATAAAAAAATAAAACTTGATATCAAATATAATATTTTTTTAAAATTTAAGAGTTAAATAGTTTCGTTCTTTTAATAACTAAATTATTAGTCATACACATATTGAAGAATAAAGTAGTTACTCAATTTAACTAAACACTGTTTAATTAGTGCAAATAAAAGTTGGAACTGTTGGGATTGTGTTGAGTATAGTTGAAGATTTTTTTGGTTGAAGTGGGTAATGGAGGTCCCAAATTTGAGGTTGGTTGGACTTAGTGTCTGTCGGTTGTGGAATGAAGTGAAGCGCGTGAGCTTGGAAACTTAAGATGTGTAGACCTGAGTCCACATTCTTGTGATTTGATTAATATTCATGTTTTGAATACGGTCCATGTATTTGCACGTCAAATGATTTTCGGATAAGGAACCTTACCTCGTGACTTTAGCCCTTAATTTATTTAATGTATGGAAACTAACGTAACCATGGAATAAGAAACTTTAATAGGATAATTACATAGAATTTGGAATGTTTTATAATCAAATATATTATTTAGTTCAGAAAATTTATAAATAGTTAAGTTTTTAAAATTTGATGAAACTATTGGATTATTAAAAAATTTTAAATACTAAAAAGTAATTATTTAAAGTTCCTTATATTATGAAATTCTTTTGTTGTTTTTTATATTTTTTTTTCAATTTTTAGCTTAATTTTAGTTGAAGTGTGTTGATTTGACTGACACTTAAACATTGTTAGTGTTATTATTTTTTTAATTTATTTCAATTATATTTTTTTATTGATACTGATATAAGTTATTTTTTATTTAAATTATTTATATTTTTTTTATTGTAGATTATTATTTCTCACTTCATATTAATTATGACATTTTCACTAATCTTGGAAAGATTATTTTTTTTAGTAAATGTGAACTAAATTTTTTTAATTGATGTTTATTACAATTATCTATTTTTATATATTTGTAATGATTATTTTTTCTATTATTGATAATATTGTTATTCTTTATCGATAATTTATTAAGATTTATTTTGTAAACGTTGATTTATAAAACTTTCAACGAACGTCCATTAAATTGTTTTTAGCCAAAAAAAACTTAATTAAATATCTGTTTAAATAAATGTAAATTATTTTAATATTTTTTATTATATATAATTTGTTTATTAATAATAATCTATTAACTATGCTGAGAGACCAAACATATAAATAATTTTATAAAAATTATTACAAATTAAAAAAAGCTATAAGAGCAAAAAAAAAATCAAATAAAATGATTTTTTGAAAAGTTAATAAAATTTAATATCTCTCTGTTACACTGTGCATAGATAAAATTTTAATTTTTATTAAAATATTACAATTTTGATAAAATTGTAAAAGATTGATATAACATTATTTTATATTATATTTGTTTTCATTTTCTTAATCTACTATTTGTATATGAAAAAAAAATGAAAATATCACACAAATAGACAGTGGCATGAAATTATCTCAATCCATTTGTTATCACAATTTTGTCCAAAATCAATTGGAATACAAATGTGTTGACAATTTAGTTATTTTCAAGCCTCACCTCTGTTTTGAACATGGAGGCCTAAATGGTCATCACATTTTTACATCTCTTTTATCCTTCATATTAATTTCTTAATTAATATGTTTTCTTCACTTATATAAAATAATTAAAATTATAGTGCTAAAAAATGAAGAATTTGTAGATAAATAAAACTTCTCATTTCTATTTAAATAATAAGTGATAGGATAAAAAAAAAGCACTATGTGAAATATGAAATATATATATACATAATAATATAATAATATTGTTATTTTTTAATATTATCATATTCTTCTTCAGTTGATATTTATATATCATTACATTTATCTTATTACAATCACCATAACTCTTTTTAAATTCATTACCATATTTGAAATTTATCTATTTTATCTCTACTCATTATAACATTAGTAATGTATTTCATCATCTTAATCAATTAATCTCTCTTTACTATGACTAAATCATGTGCTACTTGAATCAATATTTTCCTATATCCAAACTTTACCTTCCTTCTAACAATAGATCTTTTATTAAAGGTTTTTCTATTAATTTTGATAAATCTTTCATTTATTGACGTTTCAAGAAATAATCTACTATTTTTTGAGTTTATTGGAAAAAAACATCAAACTCTTGCTCTCACTACTTAAATAGCTTATTGTAAATCAGATTTACTCGTCACTTCTTTTAGAAAACTTTTTTAAATAATTATAGGGGGGAAATTTTGAGAAGACAAATAAGAATAAAAAATGAATTAAACTACATAAAAAAAAGACACTACATTCAACTTAAAACATCAAGACATTTGATTTGTGGGTGTTTTTTATTATATGTTACTCAAATTTCTTGATTCATACTCAATGTAGGACTTAGATTCACAGTTAAATACGTAACAAAAATAATTCGCATACAATCGAAGTTTGATAGGTGTTTCAACAATATTACACTACGACTATATTATGTCATTACAAGAAAACAATTATATTAATTAATTTTTTCTGTTATATTTTGTTTATATTTAAAGGGTGTCATTTGTTGTAATAAAGGGCAAGTGGCAATGACATCATTCTTTTCTTTTTGGATGTTTTGGTTTTGTTTTATTATAATTTAAAACTATTCTTATTCCAAAAATTTATTTGACTGTAATTGATAATAAATTTGAAACAATATTCATATTCACCTATTTGGACCAAGGTGCTGAGTAGTTCAAGAAGACAAAACATCTCATATTATGTCAATATCCATGCTAAGTGGAAAGCTAGAGGAACCTTCCTTGAAGAGCATGATATCAGTGAAGAGTGCTGAAAATCTAGAAACCAACATTTTCATTTAATTTTCAACTCAAATGTTATCTCACGTTTTGTCAAAGCTATGCCAATTAATTATTATTGACATGTGCTTGTTCATGCCATTTGTTTGCAGGTATAATTTGTAACATTGTGGTAAACAAAAACAATAATTTTATGTGTTTTTACTTTTAAGTTTAATTTCTTTTAATAAAAATTAAAAATAACATTAAGTATATAATTTTTTCAAACTTTATTTCGAAATTATTTAAGTTTAAATCTTATCAAAACAACCTCATTATTTCAAAATATATTGAATCCACACAAAAAATTAACAAAAATAATACTTCATTTAAAAGTAAAAATATCAATCTATTTAAAACTTTTTTCAAATTACTAAAATTGAAATTATTGTGTCACAGATAAAATACTTATAATAATTATAGAATTTTTCATAATAGTAATAATATAACATACACAATCATACAGTATATATAAATCGCAGCAAACATATATTTGGTGACTTATTAATTAAGCAAAAATAAAGATGAAATTATTGTCTAGAAATAATAATAGCACTGAACACTAAAGTATTTGGAAGGTAAAAGAATACAGTATGGAAATCGGGAAAATATTCTCTTATATTGATTTTTTCTCATAATTATATTATGTGAAAATTGTTTATTGCGATAGGTACAATTTTCATGTGACATGATCACGTGGATAAACTAACTTGTGAAAACCCATTTCCAAAACAAAACATATTAACTCAATTGTTTTTCTACTAGCAGAAATGAAGTTCAGAAGTGATATCTAAGTTCAAGTTTTTTTTTTTTCCCGATAAAACTATTATTAAATTTTAATATTATTTTATAAATGAACTAAATTTACTGTTATGTTTTATATTTTCAAATTAAAATGTTATATATGTTTTAAAAAATATTATTATGTTCACTATTAATTTTATTTATGTGTTATCTTTATAAATATGAATATATAATAAATGAATATTATTTTTATTATAATACGTGAAATATATATAGTAAATCCATTTAGAGTAAATAAAGTCTTACATTGTAAAAGAATTAAATTAAAAATTTTCATATTAATAAAAATAAAAATATCTGTAAGTTTTAACATGAACTATATATTATAGATAACCGGCGATAGAGCTAGAATATTTTATTTTAGAGATAAAAATGCAAAATTTAATTGTAAATTTAATCCATATTTTAAAATATAGAAATAAATTAAAAGATTAAAAGAATATGATAAATTTTGGTTAATTTACTTGTCTATAATAAAATCTAAATCGAAATGAGTTTGAAAAAAAAATATTTATTGTAATCTAAAGTATTTATCGTCCTTTTCATTAATTAAAATAAAGAAATTTTGTTATATTATCATGCATACCTATATATATATATATATATATATATATATATATATATATATATATATATATATATATATATATATATATATAAGATATAATTAAATAATAGATAATAGTGAATATTAAAGTTGCAGACTTAAAAATTGTGACAGGAAACCGATTTTAACCTCTTCAGTCATATTTTGTATTTCACTATAAAAAGAATCATATTTCTTATAATAAAACACGTTCCTAGTTATAAAACAATATTATTATAATTAACACACATGAAATGTGTGTAAACTAATAAACTTCCTATTACTAAACTGAAAACTCACTTACATCATAAGATATTCTAATTCTGAATATAGACCTTAAGAAAATTTGTATACGAAACAATGGACAGTTTGGCATAATTAGACGGTATAAAAGTCTTCTAGAGGAAATTTGACCGAGTCAAACTTCACATATCAAATTACAGTGTTGACTCACAAGTCTACATGGTACAAGTTTAAATGATTTTTTGGGCTATTTTCACTGTGAAAAGATCAACGACTTACCTGCACAGTAATAATAGTATGCTAAAGTAGTTCAAGGTGACAAATTGAATAAACAAACTACCAAGATGAAGATATTTTCATTTGAAGTGGACAAAGTAATACAACAAAAGAATAGCCGAAAATTACTGTTCTGTGTTTGTGGTGACTAAACAAAATCACGGTGGTCGAGAATCGATGACAGCGAAAACAGCTTCGATGACAGCAGTGACGAGATTCAAGAGATCTGAGATTCAAACTCACTTCTTTTCAACTCTTGAAGGAATATGTTGGGCAGCATTTTAGATAAAACCTCAAACATGTAAACCCTAAAAATGACTCTTTGGAATATTTTTTCCATGTCATTTATCTTGGCCACATCAACGTCACATAAGGTTATAAAGTGGGTATATGTCACCTGTGGTTGTCAAAGTATAACTACTCTTATTATTATTATTACTATTATTATTATTATTTTATAACTTTACCAATTATCAATTATAGAAATACATTTATAATAATATAAAAGATAAACAACATATCTCTCGTTA